>ERZ1292632.7-Hain-H43-01um-R2-7-length-281359-cov-15_pt2 | contig 249772 bp, 255 predicted proteins | sample MGYA00564407_ERZ1292632 | MGnify/ENA primary metagenome ERZ1292632 (study PRJEB36523, sample SAMEA6512637) | groundwater metagenome | collected 2019-01-08 | study: AquaDiva: Metagenomics assemblies of 32 groundwater samples | reverse complement strand
TCGGTTTGGCTGTTATCGTCGCTATGTGGGGACTTGTAAATATTTTGGTAAGTACATTCGGTCTTAACAGCAATACCCAAGTTACGCTTCCAACTGTTGTTATTCCTTAATAAATATGGATTTATTCTCTACGAAGATAGCTTACGCTTCCTTGGATTCTTTTATCGGAAACGTTGATAAGCTTATCATCAATCCGCTCATCCTATTTCTCTTTGCTTTAGCAGTGGTGTATTTTCTTTACGGTGTTCTTGAATTTTTAATGAATCAGGGAAACGACGAGAAAAAAACATCCGGCAAGAGTCATATGCTTTGGGGAATCGTTGGGATTGTGATAATGATGGGGGTATTTACTATTCTTAATATGATTATAAATACCTTTAATATAGAAGGAGTAAATCCAGAGCAGGGAACGGTGCAATTGCAATAAACCTTAATTAGTCTAAAAAAATAGTGAAAGGGCGGTCTCGTCGAAACGATCCGCCCTTTTGCTGCGTTGGGCCAAGACGCATTGTCGCCCCCTCCTTTCTAACCCTCTTTTGCGCTGGGTCAGGGCGCCTGGTTTTCACCAGCGGTTGTAGATTTCGATTTTCCTCTTTGATCCCGGTGGATCGGGGAGGAAAGTGAACCATCCGGCTGGATTATTCATCCCGTCGTGGTCCACGCCCGGCTGATCCACGTAGGACCGACCACTCGAGGTATGGGTCAATACGCCCCCGAGTTTTGGGTATCTTGCCGACCCCGACTCCAACCAGAGCCGGAGTCCTCCTGCCGGGACGTCGAACGTCTGGCTCGTCCAGGGCCGTTGGGCCCGGACGATGATTCGCTGAGCGGGCGGGTGAGCCGCGGCGTAAGCGGCAGCTTTCGCTTTTTCCACCTCGGCTTTTTGCTTCGCCTTATCGTACTGGTATCCTGTACCTGCGACAACTGCAATGACGATTCCGATCACAACGAGCCACCCCGCGATAACTCGCTCTGATTTTTTCCTTCCAATTGGTGGTGTGTGTGGCATGACTATTTCCTCCCGCCGAAGATCTTAATTACCGCGTCGTTAATTGCGCCACTAAGACCTTCGATTTCAAAAACGCTTTTCTTCGCTTTGCCTTGCTCAACAAGAACCGTGTTTACTGCATCCTTGTCGTCAAGGAGAGGAGCCGCACTCTTGAGGACAGCAATCGTCTCGCCGATCTTCGCCATTCTCGCCTTCCCCGACCTCGCTTCCTGATAGTCCTTAGCGAAATCGATGTCAGCAATAGCGAAGAGTCGCCAATTGATGCCATACTGATTCTCCAGCTTTTCCTTAACACTTGGCGGGGTACCAGCTTGAGTACCATTCTCACCAACAACAGTGAGCGCGCTGGAGTCAAGCTGTCTGATCACCGCGTTTTGGACCCCTTGGATGTTTTTTCGGACATCCTCGGCCTCTCCCGCGCCTATGATTTCCGAGAGAATCCCACTGAAAATATCAGTAAACCCTTGTTCAATCGTCGTTTTGTCGACGGCGATATAGCGGTTAAGTCGCCGCTCATCAGGGTTATACTGATAGGAGGCCTTGACCTCCATCAAAGGGCCGTTTCCCGAGGCGTATGTTTCTGTAAATTTCTTCGTCACCAACTCCAATGAGAAGAAATTTTCTTCCCGGTAGGTTTCCCATGGCCACTTCAGCCGAAATCCAGATCCAACAGCTCGGAGTCTTCCCCCAAACTGATTTAAGAGGATTAACCCTGTGACTTCGGGAACCGACACTAGAAACAACTTTAGTGTCAATCCAGTGAAGACAAGAACCAAACCAATAACCACAACGAGTAACCACATTTTTTCTCTCCCCGCGCCCGTAGGCGCCTAAATTGGATTTTCGAAGGACTATTACTCTCGCATTGTATCATACAAAAACGAAAAAGTCAACCCTTTTGGAGTTGACTTTTTCTGGAGATTTTTTGTTTTTACTCGTGTTTCAACGGCGATGCGTGATAATTCTCTTTGGCGCCGAAAATTATTCTTGTTAGTATGACGAGAAGAAGAATAAATATCGCAAAGAGTATCCATTGAATCAGGCCGGAAGGCAGGAAGCTGTTTGACCCATAAATAGCGCTGGCGGTAAGATCGCTGACAGTGACTTTATTAGTTTTTGCCTTAGCGACTGTCTTTTTCTTTGGGACGGTTGTATAGCTTACCACATTAGGATTTACGCTATTGGAATAAACTACTGGCGTGATAGAAGGAGGGGCAATATAAATCGGTGGCTGATAAGGAATGCCATTGTAATATGAATTATTATTATAATTACTATAATAATTAGGAAAGCTTTCACAATTACTCGTTCCACAATAAGTAATATTTGTGCCATAAGCGGCTGAAGCTTTATTAAAGGGCACGAAAATTAAGACAAAGGCTAAAATAGTCAATATTTTCAAGCTATAATTTATTGATTTGTTGTTTATTTTTTTCATACTGGTATAGTATAGCACTTATAGATATAAAAGTCAAGGGTGCCGAGTAATACTAATAAGTAGCGTAAGTACTGCCGGTCTGTGTTACCTGGCCAGTTTGATAGGCGGAATCAGTAGTGTAGGTATTGCCAGTTTGATACATAGAGCCAGTGACATAGGTATTGCCAGTTTGTACTGCTTGACCAGTCTGATACACAGAACCAGTGGCATAAGGATTACCAGTTTGATACATAGAACCAGCTTGATACGCAGAGCCAGTGGCATAGGTATTGCCGGTCCGCATTGTCTGGCCAGTCTGATACGCGTAACCGGTTTGATAGATAGAACTGGTAGTGTAAGTATTGCCAATTCGTACCGCCTGGCCGGCCTGATACGCAGAACCAGTGGCGTAAAGATTACCAGTTTGTATTGTTTGGCCAGTTTGATATCTGGAACCAGTGGTGTATGGATTGCCAGTTTGATACATAGAACTGGTAGCGTAAAGATTACCAGTTTGCATCACCTGACCAGTTTGGTACGCAGAACCAGTGTCATAGGGATTACCGGTTTGTACTGTCTGACCAGTTTGATAGGCGGAATCAGTAGTGTAGAGATTACCGGTCTGCACTGTCTGGTCGGTTTGATACGCAGAACCAGTGGCGTAAGTATTACCAGTCTGTACCGCCTGACCAGTTTGATAGGCGGAACCAGTTTGATAAGAAGAATCGGTGTCATAGGGATTGTGTGCTACTACTGGTGTCGCATACCCTAATAAAAACATTACTATAATGGTTGCGATCACGACAGATTTTTTAGAGCTATGTGTATAATTCATATAATATAAATTTATTTATCAGTAGAATATAACACAACAAAAACATTTTGTCAAAGGTGCCGGGAGGGAGACTCGGCTATTACATAGCCAGGTGCTTTTCTATTTTGTTTCACAAAATATTGAAAAGCCTTTCTCGTCTCCACATAAACAAATAAATTTGTTTATTCTCTGTGCCGGGAGGGAGACTCGAACTCCCAAGGGTTGCCCCACTAGTTCCTAAAACTAGCGCGTATACCAATTCCGCCATCCCGGCAATGTAAATCTTTTGTCGCCACGAATATTTTCTCGCCGTTGTTTGAAAATTTCTCGGCCCTGGCTCGCGGTTCCGTCTACTGACAAAACATCGCTCCACCTCGTCCACGCTAGAAATTTCCCGCAGGGGAAATTTCTCAAACGCGTGTCCGCCCAGAGGGGATCGAACCCCCGACCTTATCCTTAAGAGGGATCTGCTCTACCAGCTGAGCTATGGGCGGATAATACTTAATTTATCATAATTATTTTTATTTTGAAAGTTTAATTAAAAATGCTAGATTATATAAACGGCCTGGTAGCCAAGTGGCGTGAGTGTAGCGAATGTGCCATTCCTCTGCGTAGGGGTTAAAATTAATAAGTAAAAGTTTAGTTATAGAAATATCGGCCTGGTAGCCAAGTGGTAAGGCATTCCTCTGCAAAAGGAATATACGGCGGTTCAATTCCGCCCCAGGCCTCTAGGCAGAAATGCCAATGCCCGAGTGGCGGAACTGGTATACGCGCACGACTTAAAATCGTGTCCTGTAAGGGATGTGGGTTCGATTCCCACCTCGGGCACAAATTTATTGTTTTTCTCTGAGCAATTCGTCAATTTTTTGCCTATTTTTTTCTCCTTGATCTATCGCTACGTCAAGAAAAGGAATTATTTTTATCGGCATATTTTTTTTCAAGAATTCCCGCAGTTCTTTACGTTTCCGTTTTACAAACCCCAGAGCGCTAGTTTCTTTGGAAGACGGAAAGACAGTAATAAAGATGGTCGCCCGTTTTAGGTCGGGGGAGACAGTACAAGAAATAACTGTAATGAGTGAAGTCCTATTATTTTCACGTCCCAAAAATTGCGCTGCCAGCTCTTTGATATTATTCGCCACTTTTTCATTTCTATTTGTCATTTTTGTGTTATGGAAAACGATTCTATCATATCTCCCGCGACAATTTCTATTTTTGATTCAATCATCATTCCGAATTCAGCGCCTTCTTCCACGGCGTTTGTCTTTGTTTTATTTTTTTCTAAATTCACAATTTTTCCACGACCTATTTCAAATTCCCGGCGCATTATTCTAACTATGCTATTTAAATTAATTTGCCCCTCAATTACTTTGCCTCCGATTATTTGGCGTTCTTTGGTACGGCTGAAAGCTCGGATAATTTTTGCGCGGCCAGTTGTTTCCACCGTTTCAATTTTCGGTCTTTTTTCTTCCATTTGGTTTTCCAGCCATTCGGTCATTTTATAAATAATTTCAAAAAAGGAAATCGTTATGCCTCTTTTTTGCGCGATTTCCACAGCGCTTTTGTCGGCTTTTACATTAAATCCAATAACCAGCGCATCAATACCCGATGCCACTCCTTTTATATCAGATTCAGAAATGGGCCCGATACCTTTTCCAACAATTCTGAATTCGGCATTTTCATTTTGTATTTTGGCGATTTCTTTTTCAATGGCCTCCATTGAGCCAGAGACGTCGGCTTTTAATATTATCGGTATTATTTTTTTGTTAGTTTCTTTATTTTCCTCCTTGTTGTTTTTCGTTTTTTTAAGATTTTTTTCTGCTTGCCAATTTTTCACATATTTTTCAGCCTCCGATTTTTTTTGAAAAGATTTGAATTGTGCTCCTACTCGTGGCATCTTGTCAAAGCCGACAATGCGTATGGGAGAAGGGAAGCTTGCTTTATCTATTGTTTGTCCCAAGAAATTTTCAATTATGCGGGTGGAACACATACTTTCTTCCACGACAACCGTCATTCCTTTTTTAATTGACCCATTTTTTATAATCAAGGTTGCCAATATTCCGCGCCTGGAATCCAAATTTACTTCAATCACAAAACCGGAAGCATCCTCTTCGCTATTGCCGGTCAAATTTTCCATTTCGGCCAGAATCAAAATGAGCGATAGTAAATTATCTATGCCTGTGCCGACTTTTGCGGAAATCTCCGCATAGGGTATTTTACCCCCATAATTTTCCAAATAAATTTCATTTTCCGCCAATTCCTTTTTTGTTTTTTCTACATTCGCGCCCGGCTTGTCTATTTTATTTATAGCTACAATACATGGAATTTTATTTTCCACGATAGTTTTCCAAGCCTCGATTGTTTGCGGCTTTACTCCGTCTTCAGCGGAGACGATTAAAATGGCGATATCGGCTATCTCCGCGCCGCGCTCGCGCATTTTTGAAAAAGCTTCGTGTCCCGGGGTGTCCAAAAAAATTATTTTTTTATTTACACCCTCTTCATTTTTATGCACAACCTCATAAGCGGAAATACATTGAGTTATTCCTCCGGTTTCGCAATCCACGACATTTGTTTTTCGTATATAATCCAAAAGTGTTGATTTGCCGTGATCAATATGACCCATAACCACTACGATGGGCGCGCGAACACTTACATTTGATTTTTTATCATTTTTTTCCATTATACTTTTGCTTTTTCTAAGGCCTCTTTTTCTTCAGCTGAGAGCTCATATTCGGATTTGCCATTTTTTATGGGTTTGGCAAACACGCTCATTCGCTCGCGAGAATATAAACTTGAAATTACCAAACCATTGCCTTCCTCATTTAGCATCCCGATTGCGAAACTTTGATTGCTGCCTTGATCGGGAAACGGATTAAAGCGTATCGTTTCAAGCCCTCGAATACTTTTTTTAAGTTTCGCATTTATTACGGTGATATCTTTTTCAATATTGTCTTTCGCTTTACTTAATTTGGTAATCTCATTCTCCAGTATTATGATGTTGTCTTCCAAGTCTTTCGCTTTTTTACCGAGAAAAAATCTTTTCAGGCGTTTCTCGGTAACAACAGCCCAAATAACTCCGATTAAAACGGCGACTCCGATTAAAACAAAAAAAGCAATTTCGAGCTTTATATTCATACATTTTCAATATATACTATTTTTATGCCCAAATCAAATAATAGCCGAAGAAAAAATAGAGCGAATGTATATCTTGACTATGCCGCTAGCATTTCGGCCAATCCAAGCTCGATACATCTGTTTGGGATAGAAGCAAAAAATAAACTTCAAAATGCGCGCAAGAAAGTTGCCGATGTTTTGAATGCCAAGCCGGAAGAAATAATCTTTACAAGTGGCGGTACGGAAAGCAATAATCTTGCGATACAAGGTGTAATTTTGGCTTGGCAAAAAAAAGAATTGCCACATATCATAACTACCAACATAGAACATCCATCAGTGCTTGAGACCTGCAAACTGCTCCGAAAAAGAAAACTCGCGCAAATTTCTATAGTGCCGGTTGATGTTAATGGAATAATAGATCCGAAAAAAATAAAAAAAGAAATCAAAAGCAATACCGTTCTTGTTTCAGTGATGTATGCAAACAATGAAATTGGCACAATACAGCCGATTAGAGAAATTGCGAGAGAAATCAGATATTACAGAAAAATGAAGAAAATGAAGAATTCGCGAGGTCCTAGGAAGGGGATCAGCCAGACCATCACAAATTCTTCATTTCCAATTTTTCATATTGATGCTGTGCAGGCAGCAAATTATTTAGATTTAAATGTAGAAAAACTGGGAATAGATTTGCTTTCGCTTTCCGGTTCAAAAATCGAAGGGGCAGGCAGGATTGGAGTTCTTTATAAAAAGAAATCAATTGCGCTCGCTAATATATTCGGTGGGGGAGATCAAGAAATGGGATTGCGCCCGGGAACAGAAAACTTGCCGGAGATTTTGAAATTTTCTGAAGCGTTAAAATTAACACAGAAAATCAAGGAAAAAGAAGTAAAACGCTTAACTAAACTCCGCGATTATTTTTTTGAAAAATTGTCAGAAATGTCCTTTGACATTAAATTTAATGGCGACTTGAGAAATCGCTTGCCGAACAATGTAAACATCACAATTCCGAAAATCCCGAGCGACCTTTTAGTGATTGAGTTGTCGGCAAAAGGCATAATGGCTTCCGCCAAAAGTGCTTGCAAAAGTTCCAGAGCCGAAGGTTCGTATGTTATCAAAGCAATTCGCCAAATACAAGGTTCCACCTTGTACGACGCGGATCCAGAAATCGGCGGAGTGCGTTTTTCATTGGGCCGACAAACAACCAAAGCGGATACTGACTATACAATTAAATCTTTATCTGAAATTTTGACTAAATTAAAAAAGTGGTATAATTAAAGTATGGATATTAAAGATTTAAATAAACCACAACTTATATTGTTAGCGGTGCTGCTCTCTTTTGTCACTTCTATCGCGACCGGCATAACGACTGTAACTCTAATGCAACAGGCGCCGACGTCTTTTACTGTTCCGGTAAATCGCGTTATCCAGCAAACAATCGAAAAAATCCAACAAGTGGAAGGAAAAACCACAGTGCAGACAGTGGTTGTCAAAGAGGAAGATTTGGTTGTAGACGCAATCGCTAAAAATAAATCAGCTATATTTTCTATAACCAAAGAAACACAAGATGTCGATTTTAGAATTATTGAAGTTTCTGCCGGACGGGGATTTGCGGTTTCCACCGACGGAATTGTTGTTGTTGATGCTTCGCTCGTGCCGGATAAGGGAGTTTATTATGTCAAAAATGATAGCGGGAAATTTAAAGCAGATTTCATATCAGCAGATAAATCCGGGTTTTCTTTTCTTAAAGTAGGAATTCCGGTAAATGGTACAGATAAACTTGTTTTTACGGTTCCTGCTTTTGGAGACTTGGATAAGATGAAAATAGGGCAGAAAATTTTAGTTTTAGGCGGCAATATTTCTTCTTTTATTTTTGATGGAAATAAAAACATTTATATTAATGTTACAAAATCAAATACCGGGGCGCTGGTGCTTAATCTGGATGGCGAGGCATTAGGCATAGCAATCTCCGGCGATACTGTGTCTTTTGCTTCAATCAAAGCTATTGGTGATACCTTGACGGCATTCACGACGCCCGCCAAAACAGATACTACTTTACCAAAAGTACAATAAAAGAATAAAATGTATTTTTGTGCTTGACACCTAGTGTATAATTAAATATATGCCACCATTAAACAAATTTACAACTAAAGCCAAAGATGCCATTAAAAAAGCCCATGAACTGGCTATTGAACGCGGGATGAACCACGTTTCTTCACTTCATTTGCTGGCGGCTTTATTGCTGGCCGAAGAATCCATGGTAAATTCTATTTTAGATAAGTTGGAAATTGATACAATGCTTCTGACCGACTCCGTTTTAGAATTGATTGAATTGCCGGAATCACGCAACACCCTTTCGCCATCCTACCAGATTTATCTCAATCCTGATTTAGCCCAAGTTATTGAGCAATCCGTTAAATTGGCGGAATACATGAAGGACGATTTTGTTTCAACCGAGCATCTTTTTATCGCAATTCTTGAAGTTACGAGTGAAGCGCGCGAGACCTTGGCGCGATTTAGAATTCACAAAGATCAAGTGATGAAAGTTTTAGAGGAGCTTCGCAGTCAAAATATTACCGATATTTCCGAACCAAAGAAATTTAAATTGCTAGTAAAATACACTCGTAATTTAACCAAGCTGGCCAAAGAAGATAAGCTGGATCCGGTTATCGGCCGTGACAATGAGATAACCCGCATTATGCAGATACTCTCGCGTCGAACCAAAAATAATCCGATTTTAATAGGCGAAGCTGGGACCGGCAAGACCGCTGTTGTAGAAGGCCTGGCTCAGTTGATTGCTAAAAATAATGTTCCTGAATCCTTGAAAGAAAAAGAGCTTGTTTCGCTTGATTTGGGATTGCTCGTGGCCGGTACGAAATACCGCGGGGAATTTGAAGAGAGATTAAAAGGCATTATGAAAGAAATTGAACGCTCGGACGGGAAAATAATTCTTTTTATTGATGAAATCCATACGATTGTCGGCGCGGGAGGAGCTGAAGGTACGATGGATGCTTCTAATATGTTAAAACCGGCATTATCCCGTGGCGAACTTAGAGCTATCGGCGCGACGACTCTGCGGGAATATCAAAAACACATTGAAAAAGATTCGGCCTTGGCTCGTCGTTTTCAGCCGGTTTATATTGATGAACCTAGCGTGGAAGATGCAATTGCGATACTTCGCGGACTCAAAGAAAAATATGAACTTTTCCACGGTATTCGCATTACCGACGATAGCATCGTGGCCGCGGTTAATCTTTCTTCCCGCTACATTACCAACAGATTTTTACCGGATAAAGCCGTGGATTTGATTGATGAGGCTTCCTCTTCACTCAAGATAATGCTTGAAAACAAGCCGCCGGTTTTAGAAGATGCGCACAGGAAAATAATGCGTCTGGAAATTGAAAAGGAAGCGCTCAAGAAAGAAATTAATTCTTCGAGTGACGGAAGAAGTCAAAATAAACAAAAGGGGAAAGAAATAAAAAATAGAATTAAGGAAATAGATAAAGAAATAGGCAACTTGTCCGAAAAGACCAAAGAACTTGAATTAAAATGGCAGAATGAAAAATCAATCGTGGTTGAAATTCGCGCAATTAAAAAAGAACTTGAAAGTATTCGCCTGGAAGCTGAGGATGCCGAAATGAAAGCCGATCTTTCTCGGGCGGCCGAAATACGTTATGGAAAAATACCGGTGCTCCGAAAAGAACTTGAAACAAAACTGGCGCGATTGAAGAAATTGCAAAGATCACGCAGAATTTTGAAAGAAGAAATTACAGCTGAAGATATCGCCGAGGTGGTTGCTCGCTGGACCGGCATTCCGCTCACCAAGATGCTTGAGGAAGAACGCGAAAAACTTGAAAAAATGGAAATGGAGCTACGAAAAAGAGTCGTTGGCCAGGATACGGCGATTAAGCGAGTCGCTGATGTGATTCGCCGTTCTCGCGCCGGTATCGGAGACCCCAATCGCCCGATCGGCTCATTTATCTTTTTGGGTCCGACCGGAGTCGGCAAGACCGAACTTACCAAAACGTTGGGGCAATTTATGTTTAATGACGACAATGCGATTATTCGCGTGGATATGTCCGAATATATGGAAAGGCATTCAATGTCCAAGCTCATTGGCTCTCCGCCGGGATATGTCGGCTATGATGAATCGGGCCAGTTGACGGAAGCTGTCCGGCACAGGCCTTATGCGGTAATACTTTTTGACGAAATTGAAAAAGCCCATCCGGAAGTTTTCAATGTGCTCCTTCAGGTTATTGACGAAGGCAGATTAACCGACGGAAAGGGAAGAGTCGTCAATTTCAAAAACGCCATTATCATTCTCACTTCCAATATTGGTTCTCAATTCGTGGAAAAAATGGAATCAATCGGATTTTCCAATAATTCCAAGAAACAGGATTACGGCCAAATGAAAGAGAAAGTCATGGAGGCGCTGAAAGACAATTTTCGCCCGGAATTTTTGAATCGCCTTGATGAAATTATTGTTTTTGATGTTTTGTCCGAAGAAGCTCTTAAAGAGATAGTCAATTTGCGAATCAAGGTGGTGGCAGATCGCCTGAAAGGCAAAGGAATAAATTTTGAAATTTCCGACGAAGCGCTCTCATACTTGGCAAAGGAAGGTTATGATCCGCATTTTGGCGCTCGCCCCTTGAATCGCCTGATTCAAAACAAGATTTTGAATCCCGTTGCCTCGTATATAATTTCCAATGGAGTCAAGAAAGGGGATATTGTTTCTGTTTCCGTCAGAAATAATGAACTGCTTATTGAAACTAAAAAACAGAAGATAAAAAGCCCAATTCATATGCGACCTCGATCTGCGGTTTAATGAGCTATCTTTACTGTTTTGGCATTTAAGATATTTGTTGTTTTATCAAAAATCCCAACAATAATTACTTTTTGGCCCGGAGACAAGGAAGATGCAGTAGCGCTGATCCCATTCTTTTTGTATATAGTCGATGTATTTGTCACGACATCTACCGACGATGTTATTTTTGTTTTTAGATTTTTTACATTTACAGTAAAACCTGCATTACTTACTGTTGCGATAATTCCAACTATGTTATTTTTTCTTTTATTTTTAATTTTTAAATTTTTATTCTGTTTTTGATAAATCGATTGTGTATTCTTAATACCTAAATCCTGTGGTGTCGTGGCAAAAACAGAAGAACCTCCGACTAATAGCGATATTGCCAATGCACCGGTTGCGATATGTTTTTTATATTTCATATACCTAATGATATTCATTTTAGATGAATTTATTATGAAGCGATTGGCAAGGAAATAATCACGTTAGTCCCTTTATTTTCTTCACTTTTTATAGAAATTGTTCCTCTGTGATTTTCAATAATTTTTTTTACCAGAGTAAGTCCGAGTCCTGCCCCATTCGTACTTCGTGATGCATCTCCCCGGAAAAACGGATCAAAAATTCTATGAATAATATTTTTTGGAATACCTATTCCACTATCATTAAAAGTTATAACATATTGACCTAAAACAATTTTATCCGAAATAAATATTATTCCTCCTGGAGGAGTATATTTAATGGCATTGTCTAAAATATTATAAAACACACGGCTAAGTTCAATATTGTTACTTATTACAATTATTGGTGAATCTATAATTTTTATTTTAAAATTTATCCTTTTAGTGAAAGCTAAACTTTTACTTTTTTCTATAATGGACCTTACTAATCCATTAATGTCGATAGGAATACATTCCACACAGATTGATTTATCATATTTTGATATATCCAGTAAAGTATTGCTAAGTTTTGAGAATTCCCTCATTTCCTCTAATGCATTTTCAAGTGTTTTTTTAGCCAAAGGAAAATCTAATTTTTTATTACTGAGAGCAACTTCAAGCCCGGAGATAATTACGGCTGTTGGAGTTCGAAGTTCATGAGAAGCATCAGCAATAAATCTCTTCTGTTTTTCCATATTAATTTTTATCGGTTTAAGAGTTCTATTGGTAAGCCAGAATCCTACCATAACGGTAGATAATATTATTATAGAATCTATGGTCACAAAACGATCTAATAGAATGCTTTTAGCGTCAGCGATAATTGCTTCAGAAATATACGGATCAAATCCTTTTTCTAAAATTGATTGAGTAAAATTAGAAAGAATAGCATTATATATTATGATACTAGAACCGCCCAAAATTACTATTGCAGTAATCACATAATAAAGAGTTAGCCCAAGTCGCGCCGCAAAAAATTCATCGATTTTATTGTTGAGTTTCAATTTTATAACCCACCCCACGAATTGTTTGTATAATTTTTGCATTATCATGAATTTTTTTTCTTAGGTTTTTTATATGTACATCAACTGTATTACTAAATGATGAGTCCGCAAAATCCCAAGCGTGAGAGTAAAGTTCATCTCTTGTAACCACCTTGTTTGGATTACGGATTAAATACTCAAGCACCATAAATTCTTTTAATGTAAGAGAGATAGGTTTATCTTTAAGTGTCACTATTCTACTTGTTGTATTTATACTAATATCACCAGAAGTAAGTATATCAGGAAAAGATTGTTTTGGACGTCGTAAAAGCGCGTGAATACGGGCAAGAAGTTCTTTAAAAGCAAATGGTTTAGCTAAATAATCATCCGCTCCCGCATCCAGACCTACAACTTTATCATCTGTAGTGTTCAGCGCGGTTAACATTAACACAGGAATTACAATACCGTTGTTCCGCCAAAAAGTACAAACAGATACTCCATCCTTGCCGGGGAGCATTCTATCAAGAACAACAAGATCATACTCATCACGATTAATCATAATTCGACGTTCAGCAGCAGGTCCTTCCTCAATAACATCAACAGCGTAGCCTTCCTGCATAAGACCTTGTTTTAAATTTTCCGCTAACTTTTTATTGTCCTCAACGACTAATATTTTCATATCCCATAAATAATACCACCATTGAAGTGAAATCTTCATGAAGTTAAAATTATCTCATATTTATTGGGTTAATTAATCAATAAAACAAGAACCACCCTGACCTAAGTCGGGGTGGTTCTTGTTAATTATTTATAAAAATCGACCGTCATTTAATGATTATTTCCTTTTAGTGATTGCTTTCATGGTGATGATTGTTGTTTCCTTGATGATTGCTTTCATGATGACTTCCATTGTTTTCTGAGTTAATGGCTCCATGGTCTTCATTTTCATTATTGTCATTATTCTCTGTACCTTCGTTTTCATTTATGTCTTCTTGGTGATGGTCATCATTGCCATCATGGTGGTGACTAACAACAAAACTTACGCAGTCTCCTTGATTGTTGAAGGCTGGGTTGTTGAACGTTTTCCAACCATCATTCTTGCATTGATCTTTGTCTGTTGGCGGACCAACAACCCCCGGAGGAGGGTTTGTTGGGTAAATCGTTGTTGGATCACCCGTCAAGTTTGTATTTTCTGCTGTTACCACCTTACCATTAGTTAGAGTAACCGTGGCTATCACTTTCACAGCCGGAACACTTTGACCATATTGAGGTTCTCTCACATTCGTCCAATATCCATCTGTCGCATAGTTAAATGTTCCAGAGACATCGAAAGGCGAAGAAATTTGATTTCCTGTTATCAGGGGAGTATTTGCAGTATTAAACGTATTAGTTTGCAATAAAACATCTCCAACTGAATACAATTTCACTACTACAGAAGTAGCGTCGGTAAATACTGCATCAGTTAGGCCAAATCCGGCAGTGTATCCCTTGAGTATGCCCAGACCAGTGTCATAGTTTACAACTCCAAAGTCTTCGGCTGATAAGGTGCCGAGAAGCGTATCTGTTCCAGTCGCGCCGAATGAATATGTTCTGTTAGTTGTACCGGCAGGAATAAGAGCGACTCCTACTGTAGGCATACCGCTACCGTTAGATGTATATGTTGCAAGGTTGCCTGTCGAATCAAACGGAATTGTTCCGGTTGAATCAAAGTGAACACCTAAATTCCAGTTCATCGTTACCGATACGGCTCCTCCTGGGATCCAAGTTTTTACCCCTTCACCTGGTGTGGGAGTGATTGTAGGGCTAATCCACTTAACAACATTGGATGAATCCACCAATACAAATTCAAAAGAATTTGTATTTTTCGCATAGTAGGTAAATGTATCCAAAGATCCATTTGCCGATACAGGATTGTTTGTATCAACAATGGTGAAGTTTGAGAAGCCATCAAGCGAAGTGCGGCTAATCGCTGTGTTTCCTACATCTACAATAGCTGCCTTGGCGGGCATTGCCAAGCCAAAAGGTGCTATCAATAACGCCATCAAGGCAATTTTTGCAATATTGTTTTTCATAATTTTTTAAGTTAAATTTAATAATATTGATTAATAATGTAATGTAATATAATACTAGTCATGAAACTGAAATATACCTAGCTTCTCATTGATAATAGTTGAGGAGACTCAAAAGAGACTAAACAACTTCTATCTATTTATAGGTATATCGACGTTTTTATCGTAACTTATTAGTGTGAAACTGCTGTGAAGAAAGATGCAAAGAAATATTTTCTGTGTTATTTTATATAAATGCGCCGGTGGTAGAGTGGTCAATTACAACAGACTGTAAATCTGTCGCCTTCGGGCTACGAAGGTTCGAATCCTTCCCGGCGCACAAAACAAAAATTCTCTGGAGAAATTCCTTCCCGGCGCACCAATATATTTAGGTGCCTTATTAATACTTGACATATACCCCCCGTGGGTATATGCTGGGCTTATGAATACAAATAAGCAAAAACTTATACGCCGTCTCAAAATTATTGAGGGTCAAATACGCGGTCTGCAAAATATGATAGAGAAAGATATTTACTGCATTGATATTATTACTCAAACATCGGCTGCGAAGCAGGGTTTGTCAAATATTGAAGATGTTCTTATGGAAAATCATTTAGGCACTTGTTTAGTTCATCAAATTAAAAAAGGTCAAATTGATAAAGCCACTGACGAAATATTAAAAGTTTATAAACTTAAACGAAAATAATCATGAAAATTTTACTTTTCGCACTCCTGATAGCTTGTCCTGTTATGCATTTATTTATGATGATGAAGCACCGCAAACATTCTGATGAAGAACATGAAATAACCGACGAAGAAAATAAGAATAAAAACAGCAAAGACGATAAAACTCATTCTGGTCACGGATGTTGTCATTAATTAAAAGGTCGAAAAAATTAAAAATTAATTTAAATTAAAAAATATGGGAAAATTATCTTTTAAATCATATGGTTGGAAATGTGTTCTAGGTTCGGAAATAGTCTACTTTATTTGTCTTTTGGGAGGTTTCTTGCCTTTACGTTCCGTTGAAGCCACGAAGTTGCATCATGCATTCTTTGAGACATTTCCCGGATTTACATGGATAAGCACTGGGAGTGTCATTCTTGGCGCTGTCTATATGTTTGTTTTTGCCTGGATTTTCGCCTGGTATATAGTTTGGATGCACAATTCAAGTATAGTTCGCGAATAAAAAATATTTTAATAAAAAATATTTATAAAAAGCAGAAAATGAAAATTTCTGATATAATTGTTTTAGTTAAAGTAAGATAAAAAAATGAAAAAAGAAACATATAAAATTCAAGGAATGCATTGCGCTAGTTGCGTTATGACAATTGAGCGCGTACTTTTAAAGACCGCCGGAGTGCATTCGGCTTCGGTTAATTATGCTTCAGAATCGGCTCTTATTGAATTTGATGAAAATATTATCTCCGAATCAGGCCTGGCAAAAGCGGTAGGCGAAGCGGGATATCATCTTATTTCTAAAAATATTGAAGTTGACTCTTCTAAAAAAAACGAGACAGCTATTGATGGAAATAACGAAACAGTTTCAATGAAAGTGTTAGGAATGGACTCTCCTCATTGCGCAATGGTTGTGGAAGGAGCCATAAAAAAATTATCAGGGATAATAAATATTGATGTTGATTTTTCAAACCAGCGGGCCAAAGTGGTTTTTAATCCAAAGCTGGCCAAAATAGAGGATATTTTTAAAGTTATTATTGACGCCGGCTATAAACCAATCAAAGAAGAAGGTGAAGCGGAAGATATTTTAGATAAAGAAAAAATTGAAAGAGAAAAACAATTAAAAATATTAAAGCGCAAACTCATCATCGGCGGCATCCTTTCCATTTTTATATTTTTAGGCAGTTTTCCAGAATGGTTTTCTTTTGTTCCTAAAATTTTAAATAATAATTGGGTTCTTTTTTTACTAACAACACCGGTGCAATTTTGGGTTGGCTCACAGTTTTATAGCGGACTTAAACTTCTCATAAAATACCGCACAGCTGATATGAATACATTGATTGCTATTGGAACGTTGGCCGCATATTTTTACAGCGTGGCAGTTACAGTTTTTCCTGTTTTTTTCACCAGAGGCGGAATAACACCAGCACTTTATTTTGACACCTCGGCCATAATTATTGTTTTAATACTTTTGGGAAAGTATTTTGAGGTTTTAATGAAAGGCAGAGCTTCGGAAGCCATCAAAAAGCTTATTGGTTTACAGCCCAAGACCGCGAAGATTTTACGCGACGGAAAGGAACTTGAAATTTCTATATCCGAGGTGCAAGTTGGGGATTTAGTAATTGTCCGACCCGGTGAAAGGATTCCAGTTGACGGGAAAATAGTTGAAGGGGATTCAGAAATTGATGAATCAATGATTACCGGAGAATCAATGCCCGTCCACAAAAAGATTGGTGGCGCAGTTATCGGCAGTACCATAAATAGATTCGGAACTTTTACTTTTCAAGCGACAAAAATTGGAAAAGACACGGTGCTTTCGCAAATTATAAAAATGGTGGAAGAAGCCCAGGGTTCCAAGGCGCCGATTCAACGGCTGGCTGATCTCATTTCTTCTTATTTTGTTCCCGCAGTATTTATTGTAGCCGTTTTGACTTTTGTCGTTTGGTTTTTCTTTGGGCCAGCCTCGCCGAGTCTAGGCGGGTCAACTCCCGCTTTCACTTTTGCGCTTGTTAATTTTGTGGCCGTTTTAATAATTGCTTGCCCTTGCGCTCTCGGTTTGGCTACTCCTATGGCCATTATGGTTTCTTCGGGTAGTGCCGCTGCTCGAGGAATTTTAATCAAGGATGCCGCTTCGCTTGAAATTGCCAATAAAATAGATACGGTAATTCTGGATAAAACCGGTACTTTAACTCAAGGGAAACCGCAATTAACCGACATCATTGTGTTTGATAATAATGAGCGACAAGCGGAAATTCTTAGTCTGGCCGCTTCGTTGGAACAGCGGTCGGAACATCCTTTAGCGCAGGCCATATTACAATATGCCGCGAGTTTAGATCAAAAATCGTCGCATCCGCTTGATAAAAGTATTATAGATGAAGCAATAAAAGAAAAAATTGAATTATATAAACTTGAAGATTTTAAGGCCATTTCTGGGAAAGGATTGCGTGGATTTTTACAAATTGAATCTCAGAAAATTGAGGCATATTTAGGAAACCGAGCTCTGGTTACCGATATTGGTTTAGATATTTCTCCTTATGAAGCCAACATTGCCAAACTTGAGAATGAAGGTAAAACCGTAATGATTCTTATAGTTGATAAAAAACTTAAGGGCGCGCTGGCTGTGGCCGATGTATTAAAGAAAGAATCAATTGAGGCAATAAAAGTTCTTAAGAAGAATAATATAAATGTTTGGATGCTCACCGGAGATAATGATCGCACCGCGAGAGCCATTGCGTCCCAGGTAGGCATAGATAATGTAATGAGTGAAGTATTACCCGATAAGAAATCAGAAAAAGTGCGTGAGCTTCAAAATCAAGGGAAAATTGTGGCAATGATTGGCGACGGAATAAACGATGCTCCAGCGCTTACTCAAGCTAATATCGGTATTGCTATGGGAGAAGGCACGGATATCGCGATGGAATCAGCTAATATTACCTTAATGAGAGGGGATTTGATGCTTATTCTTGAGGTGATAAAAATTTCCAAACGAACAATGAGGATAATAAAACAAAATCTTTTTTGGGCGTTTTTCTATAATATTGCTTTTATTCCTGTCGCTGCCGGAGTTCTCTATCCGTTTTTTGGAATCCTGCTTAACCCGATCTTTGCCGCTGTAGCCATGGCATCCAGTAGTATTAGTGTTGTTTTAAATTCATTACGATTAAGAACATAAGTGGATTTATTATAAATAATAAGATATAATAATTATATGATGGGATATGGATATGGGTATAGCGGGATGATGGGGGGAGGATTAGGTCTTATCATTTGGGTAGTGGTAGTGGTAGACCTGGTTCTGCTCGGCATCTGGCTTTACAAACAAATTAATAAATAAGAAATATGAAATTACATAACACAAAATTATTTCTTGGTCTTTTTGTTTTGTTTGCTTATATAAGCATAGGGGTTTTTGGTTTGCTTAAATTCAATCATATGTCCGAAAAACCGATGCCAAATTGCCCTTACACAGAAAATGGCTTTTCAGTATGTGATAATAATCTTGACCATATTAACAATTGGCATCAATTTTCAAATATAATCTTTCCTTCATTGCTTGTCTTTTTACTTCTGATCCTTGGAATAATTTTATATTTCTTTGATAAACGTAACTTTTTAAATCAAAAACAGTATTTTTATAGGTGGAAATATTATCTCTATAATAAAAAATTATATACTTATCCGAATAGGATAATTAAATGGCTATCACTTTTAGAAAATAGTCCGTCTCTTTCATATAAGGCATAGCTGATTACTTTGTCGTAAAGTTTTTAGCTATGTTTTTTAAATCCCCATCAATGGATTTTTACTATTTTAACTAACTAAAAACTAATCATTATGAAATCATCAAACAATAATATCTTTGTCAGCGTTGTGGTTGTGGTTCTTGTTATTGGCGGACTAATATTATTATCTGGTAGCAAGAAACCATCTGGAGAAAAAAATGCGACAGAGTCTAAAGTGAACGGAAAACTATCCTTTGACAAAGCGATAGGTCAAAAAGCGCCTGATTTTGAACTTGAAGCAATTGACGGAACGACAATTAAATTAAGTGATTATCTCGGTAAAAATGTCGTGCTTTTCTTCAACGAAGGGTCGATGTGTTATCCGGCTTGTTGGAGTCAAATGGCGGAACTTGGCAACGATTCCAGATTTGATACCGAAAGCATTGTGGCCTTCTCAATCGTAACAGACCCTAGAAGCCAATGGCTTGACATCGTCAGCAAGTCAACCAATTTAACAAAGTCAAAAATAACCTTTGATACTTCACGTACTGTATCTAAGGCGTATGATGTATTAAATCTTAATTCATCCATGCACCCCGGTTCCTTGCCCGGCCACACTTATTATGTCATCGACAAAGAGGGGATAATCAGATTCACATTGGATGACCCAAGCATGGCCTTGGCCAATGACAAATTAATTAAAGAGATAGAAAAACTTAAATAACTATGGAAACATTAATTATAGCATCACTTATTACAGCCTTTGTTGCCGGGATAGCTGCATTGTTTGCGCCATGTTGCATTACTGTATTACTGCCGTCGTATCTTGGGTCAATTTTTAGGGAAAAGCGAAAGGTTCTTCTGATGACCTTTGTATTTTTCTTGGGTCTTTTAGCGGTGTTTCTACCGTTGGGGCTGGGAGCGGCTGGATTAGGACAGTTGTTAAGCAAATATCATGACCCGATATTTATTGTCGGCGGAATATTCATTTCGCTCCTCGGTGCGTCAATATTGTTGGGACAGCATTTTTCAATGCCGTTCTCGGTTCATCCGAAATTGAAAATTATAAATGCCGGCTCTGTTTTTATGCTGGGCATTTTTTCAGGATTTGCGACCATGTGTTGCGCTCCGGTTCTGGCTGGCGTTATCGCTTTGTCGGTGTTACCCAATTCCATTTTCTGGGGAGGGCTTTATTCTCTTGCCTATGTTTTCGGCATGGTCGCTCCACTTTTCCTGATTGCTTATCTGTTGGATAAAAATAATTTTGCCCAAAAACTTATGGAGTCAAACAAGGGTCTGTCTTACTCAATTGGCGGAAAGAAGATCAGCCTTTCAATAGCTGACTTGATATCTGGTGCGACCTTCCTTCTGATGGGCATCTTCATTTTATATCTCGCAAAAACAAACCAATTGGCTATGGGCGGAGGAGAATTCCAAACAAAAATTAACATCTATCTTAACCAACTTGTCCAAACAATAAACGGTTGGCTTAAATAAAACAAAAAAATATGGAAAATGAAAATCTTGAAAATAAAATACTAAAAAAAGACAGCCCTTATTCAACACCGCTAGCTATTATAATTGTCGGAGTCATGATTTTTGGAGCTATATTATATAGTTCACAAAATCCGCTAAACAAAACATCTAAGGCAGTTTCTGTTTCAGCCTTTGAAAATACTGTGTTGCCAACGGATGGTGTGACGTTGCCAGTATCATGGGGTAATCTTGGAGCGCAACTCGTAAATAGTGGCACAATAGATGCAGATAAGTTCAAAGCCATTTATGAACAGAGAGGAATGTTCACGGATGAATACAAAAATCTACTTCTGGGAGAAAATAATGGCAAAATAAAAATAACCAGTGAAAATTCCGGTTATATGCTTAATCTATTTTGGGCACTTGGTCTGGCAAATAAAAATTCTATTTTGGACACAGGCGAAATGGTAGATCCAAGATATGGCGGAGCGGGGAATTTCGCATCTACTGGAGGATGGACTATTGCGAAGGGTAGTCCAATGGATCACTACAGTAAACATAAATTCTTTAATCTGACTCCAGAACAACAAGCTCTTGTAGACAAAGTATCGCGTGGAATATACAGACCATGCTGTGGTAACTCTACTCATTTCCCAGACTGTAATCACGGAATGGCAATGCTCGGACTTTTGGAGTTAATGGCTTCACAAGGCGTGAGTGAGCAAGATATGTGGAAAACAGCGCTCTTGGTTAATTCATATTGGTTTCCTGATACATATATGACCATTGCGGCTTATATGAAAAATAAAGGTGTTGAATGGAAGGATGTAAATCCGCAAGAAATACTTGGGGCCGAATATTCCAGCGGGCAAGGTTATGCAAAAATTGTGGCACAAGTTACTGCGCCAAGCAGTTCTAAAAGCGCAGGTGGATGCGGGGTTGATGCCGGAGCACCGGTTACTGCTCCTGCTCCAAAAAAGCAAAGTGGGTGTGGTATATAATTATGAATAATAAAAAATAATTATGACAACAGAACACAAAGTATTTGGAGGGATTGGATTACTCACACTAGTTATTATTATTGGTGGTGTTTGGTTGTCCAATAAAGAGGAAATTAAAAATAGCGAGAAACTTAGCAAAGCTATGATAGGAGAAAAGATGCCTGATATGGGTGGTGAACATGTTGCTCGTGGGGCATCTCATTCGGCTTATAACTCAAATCCTCCAACTTCTGGTCCACACTGGACTGGAGTAGCTGGACCTGGAATTAAGGATGAACTTGTTCCTGATGAGCTCGTGCTTCATAGCATGGAGCATGGTGCTGCAGTTGTTTGGTATAGGGAAGGAATGAATCAAAACGATATGGATAAAATTGCCGAGGCATTTAATAATTCCTCTGGGAAGAAAATAATGCTAGCACGCAAGGATCTTGATGTTCCAGTTGCCTTAACATCATGGGGCTATCTTCTAAAGCTTCAGACCATTGACGAAACAAAAATCAAGGAATTCATAGAAACAAATAATGATAGAGGACCCGAGCAAGCGCCAATTTAGGCAAAGTCGAAAAATTATTATTAACCCCGATGTAAAAAGTCGGAGTCCCGACCAAAAGCGTTGGGACTAATTAAAAATATTATATGGAATTTGATTACACTCTAACTACAACAAAAACTTTTGACCAGGCAGTGCGAAGTGTCCAAGATGAAATTATTAAAATTGGCATGCGGGTTTTGTATGTTCATGATGTACAGAAAACCTTAGGCGAGAAGGGTTTTGAAAGGGAACCATTCAAAATTATTGAATTTTGCAACGCTAAGTTTGCCAATGAGTTTCTGAATAAAGATATTAAAATTGGACTTTGTTTGCCCTGTAAAATAAATGTGTACATTAAAGATGGACAAGCTTTTATTTCCGGCATGCGTCCGATTATTCTGCCACAGTTTTTTCCGCGGGCCGACCTTGGCGAGAGGCCAGAAGAAATTGATCAAATTATTCAGAACATTATTAATAACGCAAAATAATTTATAATCGATTAATAAAAGCTATTGTGGTTAAAATAATACAACGAGACAAAAAATTATATCAATGCGAGGAATGCGGTCTTAAGTATGCCAATAATGAATGGGCAGAAAAATGCGAGACTTGGTGTAAAAAATACAAAAGTTGTAATTTGGAAATTATTGACCATGCTATTAAAAATTAATTCTTAAATTATATGGAAAACAGAATTAAATCATTAATAAAGAAATTGAGCAGGTTTGGGTTTAATGTTAAGCCAAAAAATCAAGATTATATAGACCCCATATGTGGCATGGAGGCATCAAGTGATTTATTAAAGGCTAACTATCAAGGTGAAAGTTATTTTTTCTGTTCAGATCATTGCAGGCAACAGTTTGAGAAAGACCCCGGGGCTTATATCGTAAAATGATTATGACTAATAATATTATAAAATCGGTCTTATGTGGGATACTCGCGAGTGCAATTCTACTCGGAGTTTATTTTATGGTGCTTACGTTGGTTTCTGGGTGGAGTTTTACTCAAAGCCAGTTCGTAGACTACTGGTATTTTGTAGTAACTTTGGCAGTAGGTTTTGGAATTCAGATTGCATTGTACCAATATATTAAAAGTTCGATGCATAGCGGACAAGGCATGGGTAAAATGGTCGGCGTATCCGGAACCACTTCCACGGCCGCCATGATTTCCTGTTGCGCTCATTATTTGGTAAATCTAGTACCAATTCTGGGAGTAACCGGGCTCGTTTCATTTGTCGCGCAATATCAAGTTAAGTTATTTTGGGTGGGAATTTTCTTTAACGTCGCTGGAATTGTGTATATGATAAACAGAATTATTAAATTCAAAAAAGATCATGAATAATAAAAATCTAACAATACTCGCATTAATACTTACTTTCTTGGGAGGTTTCCTATTTTTTTATCGTAGCGGTCCTACAAAAGAATTAGTCCCTGTTGTTAATCAGGCAAACCAGCAAACAACCACTAAACAAAATTGGGAATCAAAAACTGACGAGCAATCAGCGATTACAGTTACCGTTACCCCGATTGATATTTTCCCCCGATCAAAACAATGGAAGTTTGATATTTCTATGAACACTCATTCAATTGAATTGGATCAAGACCTGACAAAAACAACTGTCCTCGTTGATAATCAAGGCAAAGAATATAGACCAATAGCTTGGGAAGGGCCAGTCGGCGGTCATCACAGAGAAGGGGTGTTGGTGTTCAACGCCATCAATCCTTTACCGAAATACATTGAACTTAAAATTAAAAATATCGGTAGTAGTGTTACTGAACGCTTATTTAAGTGGGATTTGTAATAAGCATATAAAAAACGAAAACCATAATTTACTTTAACAAAAAGGCGGGGCAAGCTGCGGAGCATAATTCTTATTGATTGAAACCGGTTATGAAAATACCCAAATACTTGCTTTTTTGATTAAAAACTTGCTATTTTGGAAAATAATGTTATTATTAGACAAAGCTCGGATGTTTTGGGGCTTTTTTTGATGAAAAATATTTATGGAAATTAGAAATATAGCAATTATAGCTCATGTGGATCACGGCAAGACTACCTTGACCGATGCTTTGATGAGACAAAACGGTGGACTTCAAGACGAAGGAGCATCCATGGATTCAAACGATCTTGAAAAAGAGCGCGGTATTACTATTTATTCTAAAAATACTTCTATTTTTTACAAGGACACTAAAATAAATATTGTGGATACTCCTGGCCACGCGGATTTCGGTTCGGAGGTGGAACGTGTTTTGCGCGCGATTGATTCGGTGCTTTTATTGGTGGACGCGGCAGAAGGACCGATGCCACAAACCAGATTTGTTTTGAAAAAATCTTTGGAATTAGGGTTGAAGCCGATAGTGGTTATAAACAAAATAGACAAACCGGCATCCGATCCGCACAGAGTGCATGAGGAAATTTTGGAATTATTTTTTGAGTTGGGCGCCAATGAAGAGCAGGCAAATTTTGAAACAGTTTATGCCGTCGGACGAGAAGGGAAGGCGTTCAGGCATTTAGATGATAAATCCACAGACCTTTCTCCGCTTCTGGATGTAATTTTAGAAAAAGTTTTACCAGCTTCCGTTAATGAAAATGGAAAAATGTCCGCGCAAGTTTTCAATCTGGGCTACGATAATTTTTTAGGCAGAATGGCTGTCGCGCGAATTTATTCCGGGAAAATATTATCCGGAAGCCAAATTTTTGTAAAAGGGGAAAATGGAACACGTAAAGGAAAAATTACCAAACTATTTTCTTTTGAGGGCATAAGAAGAGTTGAAGTAGAAACCGCTTCCTCCGGCGACATTGTTCTTTTAGCCGGAATTCCAGATATATATATCGGGGAGACATTGTGTGAAGACAAAAGCGTAGAATCATTGCCTCATATTGCCATTGATGAGCCGACTCTGTCTCTTAATTTTTTAATAAACGATTCCCCATTTGCGGGTCGTGAAGGAAAATTTGTCACTTCCAGACAACTCAAAGAGAGATTGGAAAAAGAACTTGAAGTGAATGTCGGTCTTAAAGTTGATTTTTCTCCCGACCAAGGCGAGAACAATTCTGGTCCTTCTTTTTTCAAGGTATATGGCCGAGGAGAACTTCATGTTGCCATATTGCTGGAGAATATGCGCCGAGAGGGTTTTGAGATGCAGGTATCTCAGCCGGAAGTTATTATCAAGGAAAAAGATGGAATTAAGACAGAACCATATGAGGAATTGATAATTGATGTTCCGATAATATATTCCGGTGGTGTGATTGAAAAAATTGGCAAGAGGCGCGGTATTATGAAAGATATGATGGAAAAAGAAGGAATAGTAAGAGTTATTTTTGACATACCGACGCGCGGACTTTTGGGCTACCGCGGTGAATTTATCATAGACACAAAAGGAGAGGGCATAATGTCTTCGCGAGTTACAGGCTTTAGAGAATATGCCGGAGAAATAAAAAAACGCGAATATGGCTCCATGACTTCCATGACTTCCGGCAAGGCAGTGGCCTTTTCGCTTGCAAATTTACAGGAACGTGGTATATTATACATTGAACATGGAACAGAGGTTTATGAAGGGATGGTTGTCGGGAATGTTCTTAAAGGGGATGATATGTCGGTGAATCCCACGAAAGGAAAACAACTTACTAATATGAGAGCTTCCGGCACCGACGAAGCCATAACTTTAAATCCTGTTTTTATTTTGAATATCGAGCGAGGCCTTGAGGTTATGAGTAAAAATGATTATTTAGAAATTACTCCGAAATCCGTTCGGCTTCGTAAAAAGTATTTGACTGAACTTGATCGAGTTAAAGCAAAGAGAGAATAAATAAAGCAAAAAATTAATAATATAAGAATATAAAAATGCCAATCATATCTTTTAAGCCAAAAAAAGTCACCAAAAAAATAACTTCCCGCCTACAAAATCGCGCGTCAGACGTGATTATGAACCGTTTTGGCTTGACGGCTGACGGACGTAAAAAAACTCTTGAAGAAATTGGCAAGAAATATAACATTACCAGAGAGCGCGTGCGTCAAGTCGAGGAGGCGGCTCTGGCTTTCATTAAAAAATCCGAAGCTTATAAAAATGAACAAGTAATTTTTGACGAGCTCAAGCAATTAATGCACAAGCTCGGGTCAATTGTCGCGGAACATGAACTCTTGCCTTATATTTCTAAGGATCAAGCCACTCAGAATCATATTAATTTTTTCTTAATGCTGGGTGATGCTTTTAAAAAACATCGTGAAGATGAACATTTTCATGCTCGTTGGAGTGTGGATGATGCGATGACTGATAAAATTCATGATTCTCTAAAAAAACTTTATGCGACTCTGAAAGATGAAGACCTTATCCCGGAGACAGAAATGATTAAAAAGTTTTTTGATCAAATGAAAGATGTTTCCGAGCAATACAGAGACGAAGAAATAGCTCGCCGATGGCTCTCAATGTCCAAAACTATTGCGAAAAATCCATTAGGTGAATGGGGTAAGGCTTCTTCGCCCAATATTCGCACTCGCGGGGTCAAGGATTATGCTTTTTTAGTGATGAAACGCCATGGTTCGCCGATGCATTTCAAAGAAGTAACTGATGCGATTTCAAAAACTTTTGGTAAAAAAACGCACTATGCCACTTGCCATAATGAACTCATTAAAGATCCTCGATTCGTTTTAGTCGGCCGAGGCATGTATGCTCTCGCCGAATGGGGATATAAAGCAGGTATTGCCCGTGAAGTTATCCAAGATATTTTGAAAAAAGAAGGACCGTTATCTAAAGATGATGTCGTTAAGAGGGTAATGAAAGAAAGGTATTTCAAAAAGAATACCATTTTGGTAAATCTCGCTAATCCAAAATATTTCAAAAAGAACAAAAACGGACTTTATACTATAGCCTAATGATTGACTGCGTAGGCAGGCTTTCCCTTTTTTGATTTTTGTATTAAAATATAAGAATGGCTGATGCAAAAAAAGGTGATTCAGATGGTTTTCTTGATTCTATTGAGGGGGGAATAAAAGAATATTGGCCCTGGATTTTGGTTGCAATCGTTGTTTACCTTATTTTTAGGTACGATTTGCAATATGGTGCGATAAGACTAATTCTGCCTTTGGTTGGAGTAATAGTGCTCGGCAAGATTGCCTGGATTATGTGGCTTCATTATATCCAGCAGGATTTTATTTCCGGGATTGATTTTGTTTTACTCGAAATAGTTCCTCCGCGCGATGTTTTGCGGTCCCCGAAAGCGATGGAACTTTTTATAACCAACGCACTTTATCATTTTAGTTTTAAGGGAGGTAAAGAAGAGTTTTGGCAAGGAGCCGTCTGGTTTTGGTTTTCTCTGGAAATTGCGTCGATTGATGGACAAGTGCATTTTTATATCCGAACGCCGACGCGCGTGAGAGGTTTGATTGAAACGCAGATGTATGCGCAATACCCTCAGGCGCAAGTTAAAGCCGTAGAGGATTACACTTTGGGAGTTGATGAAATAACTCCCAAGAGTGCTTGGAATGGCTGGGGGTGCGAGTTTAAGTTGCTCAAGCCTGAAGCATTTCCGATTAAAACTTATATTGATTACGGACTGGACAAAGATCCAAAAGAAGAATATAAAGTTGACCCGATTTCTTCCGTAGTGGAACTTTTTGGATCACTTAAAAAAGGAGAACAAATGTGGTCGCAAATTGTTGTTACACCTTCCAAAAAAACGTATCATACTAAAGGCACATGGTTTGGCAAACATGATTGGATAGTGGAGGCTAGAAATACAATGTTTAAACTTATGAGGCCTTATACTTCCCAAAGAGAAGATCCAGGCCCGGGGCTTGTTAAATTAGCCAGGATTGAAATTCGTGTTCCTAAGTTTTTAGATAATACTGCAACAGCCATGAGCGCCAAAACTTCCAAGCTCGGCTTTGACACCGGAATAAGGGTAATGTATGTGGCAAAAAAAGAAGTATTTGATATGAGCAGCAGAAGAAATCTTCGTCTTATTTGGCGTCAATATGCGAAACCAGATTGTAACGAACTTTGGCGTATAAATTCAACCCAAGGAGACGCTTATAGCGGAGTTCTCACAGCTTCTCCGGAAACTATCATGCTTTTAGCCAATAGAATGCTTAATGAATTTCGCGAGCGATCGTTTTTCCATCTTCCTTTAAGGCATCATATTTTTTCCCAGCATCTTTGGCATTGGCCTTTTCCCGGATTTTTTACTGTTGATGGCTTGTTTAAAGCATATTTTCATCACAAAACTTTTGTTTTAAATACAGAAGAGTTGGCGACGATGTGGCACTTCCCGGGCCAAATTTTGAAAGTTCCTACGCTTGAGCGCATTGAATCAAAGGAGGCTTCTCCTCCGGCCAACTTGCCGACATAATTTAATTTATGGAAAATTCTTTCTTACCAGATGATTTTGGGCATAATGTTGGGTATCCGGCATCCAGCGTTGGAAAAATTAAAAAAGTTGTTTTTTGTGCGGTTGGCTTAATTGTTTTTCTCTCGCTTTTTTATTTTTTATTCTTAAGCGCGCCGGGAAATTTTCCGCTTGGAACCATAGTGAAAATAGAACCAGGAATGGGTTTGCATAGTGTTTCTTCTATCTTAAAAAAACAACACATCATACGTTCCAGAGTGGCATTTGAAATCTTGGTGATAATTTGGGGTGGAGAAAAACACATAATATCTGCCGATTATTTATTTGAAAATAAATTATCGGCTTTTGAAGTAGCTAGACGCGTATCTGGAGGTAAACATCATATGGCACCGGTGGCGGTAACGATTCCAGAAGGTTTTGATGTAAATCAAATCGGGGATATTGCTGCACTGGAACTGGCGAATTTCAATAAAGCTAAATTTTTGCTGGGAGCCAAAGACAAAGAAGGATATCTTTTTCCGGATACTTATTTTTTCTTTAATAATGCTAATGAAACAGACGTAATAAAATCCATGAGTGACAACTTCGAGAAAAAAATCAACCCCCTTCTTCCGGAAATTATTTCTTCGGGCCAGACCAAGAAAGACATTGTGATAATGGCTTCAATTATTGAAAGAGAAGCGAAGGGAGAAATTGATCGGGGGGTTATTTCCGGAATTTTATGGAAAAGAATTTCTATCGGTATGCCGCTGCAAGTAGATTCCGCGCCTGAGACTTATAAAGTAAAAGGATTTCCGGAGAGTCCAATTGGGAATCCCGGCCTAGAGGCTATTAAAGCAGCCATTTATCCTCAGAGTTCACCTTATTTTTATTACCTTCATGATAAAAAAGGCAATATTCACTACGCCAGAAATTTCACGGAACATTCAAAAAACGTAGTAAAGTATTTAAAACAATAACAAAATGCGCAAACACAATCTGGCTTTTATTGACATAGAAACAACAGGACTTAATTTGCTTGAGCACGAAATTATTGAAATTGGTTGCGTGTTAACGACACCTGCCTTAAAAGTGATTAAAGAGTTTGAATTAAAAATAAAACCGGAACATATTGAAAACGCCGATCCCGTAGCTCTTAAGATAAATCATTACAATCCTGCCCTCTGGAAATCCGCTTACAGTTTAAAGAAAGCGATGAAAATTCTTTCGGAAAAAGCGAAAGATTGTATTATGGTCGGGCATAATGTTGCCTTTGATTTCGGATTTTTAGAATACACTTTCAATAAAATACAAATAGCAAATACCATGCATTATCATAAATTAGATACTATATCTATCGCTTGGGCCAAGCTTCACAATGATAAAGATTTTGAGCATTTTTCTTTGCGTGAAATGTGCCTGCGTTTTGGCGTAAAAAATGAATGTGCCCATACTGCTCTTTCGGATGCGCGCGCGACTTTTGAGCTTTACAAAAAACTGATGTCTGTATAGAACATTCTTGATTTCTATGAATAATTTGAATAAAAAAATTGTATTTGTGGGGCTTTCGGGGGGTGTAGATAGCGCTGTATCTGTGGCTTTGCTTTTAGAACGCGGTTATGAAGTTGTCGGAGTTTTTATAAAGACCTGGCACCCGGATTTTTTAATTTGCAATGAAGAGGAAGAGCGTCACGATGCCATGCGCGTGGCGGCACACCTAGGCATCTCGTTTCTTACTTTTGACTTTAAAGATGTCTATAAAAAAGAAGTTGCGGATTACATGATTCAGGAATACAAAATAGGCAAGACGCCGAATCCGGATGTAATGTGTAATAAAGAAGTAAAATTCGGTGCATTTTTTAAAAAAGCGCTTTCAATGGGAGCCGATTTTGTGGCGACAGGACATTATGCGCAGATTGATGAAGCAGGAATTCCTTTTTTAAACGGTCTGGCTGGGGTTGGGTTGAAATCTGCCCCGAAGACAGATTTCAAAGAGAACCGAGGACCTGAAAAAAAGGAATTCCTGCTGAAGAAAGGATTGGACCCATCAAAAGATCAAAGTTATTTTTTGTGGACACTCCAGCAAAAACAATTAAAGAAAGTTTTGTTTCCAGTTGGAGATTTTAAAAAAAATGAAGTTAGAAAACTTGCCAAAAAATTTAATCTGCCGGTGGCCGAAAAAAAAGACAGTCAAGGCATATGTTTTTTAGGTGCGGTAGATTTAAAAGAATTTCTAAAGCATTATATTAAGGAAAAAAAGGGAAAGGTTTTAAATGAAAAAGGAAAAGAAATTGGATATCACAATGGAACAGTTTTCCATACTTTGGGAGAACGGCATGGTTTTACGATTACCAAAAAAAGTCCGAATGATGGTCCATATTACGTTGTGGGTAAAGATGTAAAAAAAAATATTTTGATAGTTTCGCAAGAGAGAAATTCAAAAGATTTTGGCGTCTTCGCCCTCAGGGGCGGAAAAAAGGGGACCCACGACACTAAAAATATTTTGAATTTCTCTCTAAATATAGAAAATACTAATTGGATTTCCGGAATTCCAAAACCGAATAAAACTTACACAGCTCAAATCCGTTATCATGGTGAATTTTTACCCTGTCAGGTAATTTGTGCAAAGTTAAACTTTGCACAAATAATTTTCAAAAAGCCAATTTTGGTGGCTTCTGGCCAATCTTGTGTTGTCTATGATGGCAATGTTTGCCTTGGTGGAGGGGTAGTTGTAGATGGAGTACCATATATCAATAGTACTCGGACAATAAGCAAGTAGATTTGCTTTTGCTCCTTACTTATTGATACAATTAATCCATGGAACAATTTATAGTGCAAAACAGCGATATTATTTTAAAATTATTTTTGGCGGTTGGTCTTGGATTACTGGTAGGGGCGGAGAGGTTTCTAGTACATAAGGATGCCGGCATGAAAACGCATGCCCTTGTTTCTCTGGGGGCTGCTGTTTTTGTGTTAGTTTCTGAAGAAATGGTGCAAAAATATATAAATCTTCCGGGTCTGAGTCCAACCATGATTCCCGCTCAAATAATTGTTGGTATTGGATTTTTAGGTGCTGGTTCCATAATGCTTTATGGCTCGCGCCTTAGAGGCCTTACCACGGCCGGCGGGCTTTGGGTTACGGCTGGCATAGGTATGGCCGCTGGTTTTGGATTTTATAGTCTAGCCTTAATCGTTACTGTATTAGTTCTTTTAATATTGATTTTAGTTAATATTATTGAAAAACCCATTAGAAGAATTTCCGAAGAAATTGACCAGCCAAAAAATTAGCTAATGAAAATATGCAATCAGATGAAATCAGGTCAAGGTTTCTAAAATTTTTTGAAAATCGAGGACATAAAATAATTCCCTCATCTTCTCTTGTACCGGAAAATGACCCAACAACTCTTTTTACTGGTTCTGGTATGCAACCCATGGTGCCTTATTTGCTTGGACAAAAACATCCCCTCGGAACTCGTATAGCAGATTCTCAAAAATCATTTCGTACTGTTGACATAGATGAAGTGGGCGATAACCGCCATACTACTTTTTTTGAGATGTTGGGCAATTGGTCACTGGGCGATTTTTTTAAAAAAGAACAAATAAGGTGGATGTTTGAATTTTTGATAGATGAAATTGGGATTGATCCAAAGAAACTTTATATCACTGCTTTTATTGGTGATAAAAAAAATAACATTCCGAAAGATGTGAAAGTAGTGGAACTCTGGAAAGAACTTTTCGTAAAAAAAGGAATTATTGCAAAAGATATCGAGATAGGCAGTGAAGAAAATGGATACAAAATGGGCATGCAAGGTTCGCGTATATTTTATTATGATGCAAAGAAAAATTGGTGGAGTCGTGCCGGAGTGCCGGAAAAAATGCCAGCTGGTGAACCAGGAGGACCAGATTCGGAAATGTTTTATGAATTTACAGATGTAAAACATGATAAAAAGTTTGGTGAAAATTGCCACCCCAACTGCGATTGCGGTCGTTTTTTAGAGGTTGGCAATAATGTGTTTATGGAATATAAAAAGGATACTGACGGCACATTTTCAAAACTTCCTCAACATAATGTTGATTTTGGTGGTGGACTTGAGCGTTTGGCAATGGCAACAAATAATTGCCCTGATATTATAGAGATAAATCATAGACCAATTCTTGATTATCTAGAAAAAGTATCTGGAAAAAAATATGGAAAAAACCCAGAAGAAGTAAGAGCTTTTCGTGTAATTGCCGATCACATAAAAGCAGCAGTATTTTTAATAAGTGATGGTATAAATCCTGGAAATACCGATCGAGAATATTTTGTGAGACGACTTATTCGTCGGAGTGTTCGACATGCCAATTCTCTGGGAATAACTAAAAGCATTCTTTCTGAAATTGTAAACCCTATCGCAGAAATGTATAAAAATTCTTACCCGGAAATAATTACAGAAACAGAAACAATTAAAAAAGTAATAAAAGATGAGGAAGAAAAATTTAGAAATACTTTAGAAAATGGTTTAAAAATTATTGAAAAAAAGAAACAAAAATTTAAAAATAATCTTTCTGAATTTAGTTTGTCTGTTGAAGAGTTGTTTGATTTATATTCTACATATGGTTTTCCAATAGAGATGAGTTTAGAAGAATTAGATAAAATTAGATTGAAAAATATTCCACAAGACATAAAAGACTTTTTTATTTTATCTTTTAAAGAAAAATTAAAAAAGCATCAAGAGCTTTCTCGTACCTCCTCCGCTGGAATGTTTAAGGGAGGACTTGGTGGTACAGGAGAAATGGAAACAAAATTGCATACAGCGACGCATTTATTGAACGCCACTCTTCGACAAGTCCTTGGAAATAATGTTATGCAAAAAGGAAGTAATATTACTACCGAACGTTTGCGTTTTGACTTTACTCATCCACAAAAAATGACCGAAGAAGAAAAGAAAAGGGTTGAAGAAATAGTAAACGATAAAATTGCTGAAAAATTACCCGTTAGTTTTATGGAAATACCTAAAGCCGAAGCCGAAAAAATCGCTGTCCATTCATTTAATGAAAAGTATGGTGATATTGTAAAAGTTTATTTTATTGGTAATGAAAAATCCGGATATTTTAGCAGAGAATTCTGTGGCGGTCCGCATGTTTTAAATACCGGAGAACTTGGCAATTTTAAGATTTTAAAAGAAGAAGCGGTAGCGCAAGGAATTAGGCGCATAAAAGCCGTGCTGGTGTAGATGGATTAAGCACTCGGATATCAAGCAAATAAATTTGCTTATGCTCCTCGTTTATTGATACAATCATATTATGGGTATTTTTTCTGGGTCTAAAAAGAAAGGAAAATTGGTGCTAGTTTTTAATATCAGATCTTCCTCGGTAGAAGGAGCGCTTTTTTGGGCGCAAAGCTCCGGAATTCCCAAAATAATTTTTTCTGTTCAAGAACCGGTAATTATTGAAGACAAGATTGGCATTGATCGGCTTCTATTTTTAACAATACAATCATTAGAAATTGTTGTTAAAAAAATTTGTATGGCTGGTCTGGGCGTGCCGGAGCAGATTTTTTGTGTTCTTTCTTCACCTTGGCATGTCTCTCAGACGCGAATCATCAATCTTAAAAAAAATACACCTTTTGTATTTACTGTAAAGCTAGCTGACAGCTTAGTCCAAAAAGAAATAAATCTTTTTAAAGAAGAGCATTTGACAAAATATGCGAATGTTGATAATTCAATTCGTACAATTGAATTAAAAAATATTAAAACGATCTTGAATGGTTATGAAACATCCAAACCATTAAATCAAAAAGCCAAAGAATTAGAAATGGTCATTTTTATTTCCATAAGCGAAGAACGGGTATTAAAAAATATAGAAAAAACGATAGCCAAACATTTTTATCTTAAGCAAATACAATTTTCTTCTTTTGTGATGGCATCTTTTGCCACCGTGCGCGATATGTATACACAACAAGAAAATTTTCTTTTGGTTGATATTGGCGGAGAGGTGACGGATATTTCTATGATAAAAAAAAATGTATTGCGTGATTCAATTTCCTTTCCCTTAGGCCGTAATTTTTTGACGCGCGGAGTTGCTTCCAGTTTAGGTTGCGCTCTTAACGAAGCCAATTCCCTAATTTCTCTTTTTAAAGATGAACATACGGAAAAAACATTAGCTAAAAAACTTGCCCTGATTATAAACCGGCTAAAAGCAGAATGGCTTAGAAAGTTTCAAGAGTCCTTGGCCGATCTTTCCAATGATATTTCTATTCCGGCGACTATTTATATAATTGTAGATAAAGATTTAACAGATTTTTTTTCAGAAACAATCAAGACCGAACAGTTCAACCAATACACTTTAACAGAATCAAAGTTTAAAGTTATTTTTTTAAACACGGAGTTGCTTCACGGTATCACGATATTTGAAGAAAAGGTAATTCGCGAGCCATTTCTTATTATTGATTCTATTTACATTAATCGTTTTTTGATTAAGATATAATTATGTCCAAACATTTACTAGAAGACATGGTGAAGAAAACCAAGCATATTGGCAAAGAAACCAAGACAAAAGAAATGCGAGAAACGGGGGAGATCAAGACGAATTATGCTAAAGGCAGATCCCGATACATGCTTTGGTTTGTAGCATTTGTTTCCGTGGCGTTTTGTCTTTTTGCCCTTTCTTTTTTGTTTTCAAAGGCAGAAGTTAAAATAGATCCAAAAATGAAAGATATAGTTTTAAATGAAAATTTATCTGCCAATAAAGATTCGGATACTAAGGGTTTGTCTTTTGATTTAATGGTCATTTCTGGCGAGGAAAATAAAAATATACAAGCCAATGGGGAAAAAGATGTTTCAGAAAAAGCCACAGGCACCGTTGTGATTTATAATGCTTTTAATTCTTCTTCTCAAGTGCTCAATATAGATACTAGATTGGAAGGTTCCAATGGGAAAATTTACAAAACACAGACCAAAACAATTGTGCCCGGAATGAGTAAAAATGGCACTCCGGGGTCAATTGAGGTAAAAATCTACGGAGCGGAAGCCGGGCAAGAATACAACAGCGTCCCGCTCGATTTTAAAATTTTTGGTTTTAAAGGAACCTCTAAATACTCCAAATTTTACGGAAGATCCAAGGGAGCAATTACCGGCGGATTTATCGGTAAGGCTCCCGCCATTCCCGACGCCGAGAAAACAGCTGCCGCTCTTGATTTGAAAACTGCTCTTCAAACAAACCTCTTTAAAAAAGCGACAGATCAAATTCCAAGCGGATTTATTTTATTTAAGGATGCAATTTTTATCAACACAGATAATTCTAATATCTCATCAACTTACAATAAGGATAATAGTGTGACGCTAGCGCTCAGCGGTACTTTGTACGGTTTTCTCTTTAACGAACAAAAACTGACAAAAAAGATTGCCGAGGATAATATCGAAAAATACGATGGAAGCGATGTTTATGTGCCCAATATCAGAAATTTAATCTTCACGCTCACCAATAAAGATAATGTTTCTTTGGGAGATGTAAAAATTATTAATTTTAATTTATCAGGTACTGATAAAATTGTCTGGAAGACCGATATAAATAAATTTACTACCGATTTATTGGGTAAATCAAAAAATGATTTTAATCAAATACTCTCACAATATCCCAACATTAATTCTGCCACTTTAACACTCAACCCCATCTGGGAAATGTCTATTCCTGACCAAGCCAAAGATGTAAAAGTAATAGTGAATTATCCGAAATAATTTCAATTTTTCCACCCGGCGCGTATTTGACATAATTCCCTAATTTTACTATAGTTGTAATCTATACATGACCGACCTAAAAAAAGAAAAAATATTGATGGCCAGAGGAGTTGTCACTGAAGCTCTGCCCAGTACTTTATTTAGGGTTAAAATAGAAAACAATGGAGGAGACGAGAAAGAAATTCTAGCGTATCTTGGAGGAAAAATGCGGATGCACAGAATTAAAGTTTTAATCGGAGACTCAGTGGAAGTAGTGCTTGATTCTTACGGGGGAAAGGGTAGGATAATTAAAAGGTTGTAATAGGGTTGTTATTTTTTTGATAATGGTGTATTATAGTATTTACAGTTTGTTGGCAGTTTTAAAAAAGTTATAACGTTGAAAAATAAGGGTTTTTTCCTTGTTTTTGTTTTGTTGTCGAGAGAAATATTTTTAAAAGCCTTTATGAAAATAAAATCATCAGTAAAAAAAATTTGCGATAATTGCAAAATGGTCAGGCGAGCCAGACATTTAAGAATAATTTGTTCCAACCCAAAACATAAGCAAAAACAATAATTTATGAGAATTCTTGGAATCACGGTGCCAAATGAAAAAAGACTCGAGTTCAGTTTGACTTGTCTTTTCGGCGTTGGTGTTTCGTCCGCTCGTAAAATTTTAGACCAAGTCGGCATCGATCGCGGGAAAAAGGCTAAGGATTTGACTTTGGATGAAGAAAATAAAATTCGTCTTGTCGTGGAAAAAGTTTTAATTGAAGGAAATTTGAAAAGAGAAATAGCGGCAAATATCAAAAGATTAAAAGATATAAAAAGCTACCGAGGTATTCGTCATATAAAAAGATTACCGGTTCGGGGACAACGTACCAAAACAAATTCCCGAACTATCCGAGGTAATGTACGCAAGACAATGGCGTCAGGTAAGAGGAAGGAAAGTAAAACATAACATAATTTAATTTGAAAATGGGAAAGACAAAAATCACAGCAGAAATAAATAAAGAAGAGACCGGGAAAGATACAAAGATCCACCCGAACGATTCGGTCGGGCAGATAAAAAAAACCCCGTCAAAAACATCGAAAAAGAAAGTGACTTCCGGTGTTTTGCACGTTGAGGCCACCTTTAATAATACGAAGGTGCTTTTGGCGGATAAATTGGGTAATACATTATTCTGGTCAAGTGCTGGAAGTTTGGGTTTTAAGGGAGCGAAAAAGGGAACTCCATTTGCGGCTTCCAAAGTGGGCGATGTAATTGGCAGCAAAGCGGCCGTCCTTGGAGTGAAAGACGCCGATGTGGTTGTTTTAGGAGTTGGGTCTGGACGTGAACCAGCCATTAGAGCTTTTATGGCCCATGGTATTGAGATTACTTCTATATTAGATGCGACACCAGTACCCCACAATGGGCCCCAAGCCAAGAAACCAAGACGAGTATAAATAAAAATGATTACGAATTAATAATTGTTAATTAATAAATGATATCTAAACCAAAATTCAAAATTTGCAGAAGACTAGGTCCGGGAGTTTATGATAAATGTCAAACTCCTAAATTTTCTTCATCGGCGAAGGGATCTCTACCCTCCGGACGTCGTCCAAAGGCTCCTACCGAGTATGGGGCGCAGCTTCTAGAAAAGCAGAAAGTGCGTTTTTCGTATGGCATATCCGAGCGTCAACTTTCCAATTATGTTCAGAAGGTTTCTCATATTAAGGGCGCTGGCACGGCTGAGAAGCTTTATGAAAATCTTGAATCGCGCCTTGATAATGTGATTTATAGGATGGGTCTTGGGGTTAGCAGACGGGCTGCCAGACAAATGGTTTCCCATGGACATTTTATTGTCAATAATCATAGGATCACTATTCCATCATATGAATTAAAACTGGGGGATATTATAAAAATTCGCGAAGGAAGTAAGGGCAAGAAAATTTTTGAAAATCTGACAGATAAGTTGAAAGATTACAATAGTCCGGCCTGGGTTTCATTTGATTTGGGCAATATGGAAGGAAAAATTTTGGCCAAACCAAAAAATATCGAAACCTTCCTTGACCTTAACGCTGTGCTGGAGTTTTACAGTCGTTAATTTATTTATTTATTATTAAATTTTAAAAGCTAACTTTTTATAAAAAATTATGCCTGAATATAAAATAATTATGCCTTCTAAGCCTCGCATTGTTTTGGAAGAAGGTAATAAAGGAGTATTTGAAATAGATGGTCTGTATCCGGGATACGGCCATACTTTGGGCAACAGCTTGAGGAGAATAATTCTTTCTTCATTGCCGGGGGCTAGTATTGTTTCTATTAAGATTGATGGAGTGACGCACGAGTTTCAAACAATGGACGGAATTAAAGAGGACGTGATTGTAATGATTTTGAATTTAAAGAAAACTCGTTTTAAAATGCTTTCAGATGAACCTCAGACAGTATCACTTTCTATCAAGGGGCCCAAGGAAGTTTTGGCGGGAGATATAAAAACCGGCGGACAGGTGGAAATTTTAAATCCTGAACTTCATATAGCTGAAATTACCGGCAAAGTAAATTTGAATATAGAAATGAAAATTGAAAAAGGCTTGGGTTTTATTCCAAAAGAAATTTTACAGAAAGAAAAAGTTGATGTCGGTACAATTGCAGTTGACGCAATTTTTACTCCAATTCGTCGAGTTTCTTATGAAGTTGAGAATATGCGTGTGGGGGACAAGACAAACCATAATCGCTTAAGAATTTCCATTGAAACAGATGGCACCTTAACGGCCCGCGAAGCACTTTCACGCTCCATTGAAATCATGATAAATCAACTAAAAGCTATTATTGATTTCAAAGAGCCGGAAGAAGAAATAAAAATTGAAAAAAAGACATCCAAGGAAGAAGATAAAAGTGAAGAAAAAGATGAGAAGAAAAGTAATGACTTTGCTGATATTCTGAAGACCCGTACAGACAGTTTGGATCTTTCCACCAGGACACTAAACGCGCTGACTTCCGCAAATATTCGAACACTTGGAGGTTTGGCTCGAAAGAAGAGGGAAGATTTGCTTGAAGTTGAAGGTATCGGCGAGAAGGGAATTACGGAAATCAAAAAAGTTTTAAATAAATTTGGGCTTAATTTAAAAGAATAATATATGCGACACCACAACAGTAAAAGAAAATTCGGCCGAGGCAAAATGGAAAGGCGCGCATTGCTCAATTCTCTGGCGCTTAATTTGATTGTGCGTGAAAAAATAAAAACGACCGAGCCGAAGGCCAAGGAATTGCGGCCCTTTATAGAGAAACTTGTAACTCGTGCCAAGAAAGGCAATTTAGCGACTCGCCGATTAATTATTTCCAAGCTCTCTAACCGCAGTTCTGAAGTGAAAAAACTTTTTGAAATTTTAGCTCCGAGATACGCGGACAAAAAGGGAGGATATACAAGAGTTTTAAAATTAGGGACCAGAAAATCGGATGGCGCGCCAATGGCTATAATAGAATTTGTGTAATTTTTTTAAATGATTTAGTATGAAAAACATAATGAAAATAGAAGCCAGAGGAATAAAAACAATAGATGCAGCCGGAAGAACTTTAGGCAGAGTAGCTAGTGAAGTTGCTATGTCATTAATGGGCAAAACCAAGGCAACTTTTGAGCGGAATATTTACTCCGGTTTTCCTGTCAAAGTGATCAACGCCTCTAAGCTTCGTATCACTGCCAAGAAACTAGAAGAGATTTATCATACCAGATATTCCGGTATTCCGGGCGGACTTCGTATTTTAAAAGGTACGGAAACAGCAGAAAAAAAGGGATTAAAAGAATTGGTCAGACTCGCAATATTTCAAATGCTTCCGGGAAATAAATTGCGCAGAATTATGATGAAAAACCTAAAGATTGAAGACTAAATAATATGGAAAAAAATACGACGAAAGAAAAATATATTGAAGCAGTAGGAAGACGCAAAACTTCAACTGCCAGAGTGCGCATTTCAGAGTCCAGTAAAGCTCATTTTATTGTAAACGGAAAAGATGCCAAAGAGTATTTTAAAACAGAAGACCAGCGTCGTTTAATTTTAGATCCGATAATGAAAGGGATACCGGCCGGTGGAACCAAGTCAGATATAAAATGGGGTGTAGAAGTGCATGTATCGGGCGGCGGAATTCATTCTCAAGCGGAGGCAATTCGTCACGGACTTTCTCGAGCTCTAGTGGCGTCAGACATAAACTTGCGCGGAAATTTAAAAACACTAGGCTATCTTAAACGCGATCCTAGAGTAAAAGAACGCAGAAAATTCGGATTGAAAAAGGCAAGAAAAGCGCCACAATGGAGTAAACGCTAACTGCTTAGCGTTTACTGAGATTTCGTGCAAGAGAAAATTTTCGGTGCGAACCTTTTGGTGAGCCGAAAATAACGGAAGACGTGATCTGACCACCATTCTCAAAGTGTGTTTTTCGTGCTATATTATTTTTATGTCGGACGAAGAAGAAAAAAAAGAAGACAACAAGCCCCTCGAGGCTGCTCGGGTTGATTCTGTTGAGTCAGATGATTCTGAAGTCCTTGAATTTGAGTTCAACGATGATGGAGAGGAAGATTTAAAGAAAACCTTAAAAAAATTAAGAAACTCTTTGAAACAAGCCACTAAAGAAAAAGAGGAATATTTGACTGGCTGGCAAAAAGAACGGGCAGAGTTCGCCAATTATCGCAAACAAGAGGATGAAAGGAAGATGCATTTTTCGGAAAGTGTGCGCGAACGGATCTTAACCCGCTTTCTTTCCGTAATTGACAGTTTTAATATGGCTTTTACCAACAAGGAAGCCTGGGAGAAAGTTGACGAAAACTGGCGCAAAGGAGTTGAGCACATTTACACGCAGATGAATACAATTTTTGAAGAATATGGAGTCAAGGCGGTAGGGGAAGTGGGCGAAATTTTTGATCCAAATATTCACCAATCCATAGATACGATTGAGACAGATAAAAAAGAACAGGAACATACGGTTGCAAATGTTATTCAAAAAGGCTACAAATTGGGCGAGCGTGTTATACGCCCGGCGAGAGTGAATGTGTATGAATACAAAGATGGAGCAAACTAAAAATTGCGAACACTGTAAACAAAACTTCACAATTTCAAAAGAAGAGCTGGCTTTGTATGGAAAAGTAGACATTGAATTACCGACACTGTGCTTCTTCTGCCGGATAAAACTGCATTTATCTTTTTGGATGTTTGGAAAATTTCACAAAGGCAAATCAGATCTTTCGGGAGAAAGCTTGATTACAGTCTTGCCGGAGAAGAATAGATATCCAATTTATACTTCCATAGAATGGTATAGTGATAAATGGGATGCCATGCATTATGGAATGAATTATAATTTCGCTTTGCCGTTTTTAAAACAATTACAGAATCTTCAGGAAAAAGTGCCTCATCCGCATCAAAATGGCACCAACAATACCATGTGTGATTGGTGTGATGATGTCTGGAATTCCAAGAATTGCTATTTATCACGTTCAATGGAGCATTGTGAGGATTTATTTTATTCATATAGAAATTTATGGGTTAAAAATTCTATTGACGCGACAATTTGTTTTAACTGTGAAAAGTGTTATGACGTTTCAGAATGCCATCATTCATATAAACTTTTTTATTCCAAACATTCTCGTGATTGTATCGATTCTTACTTTTTATATGATTGCCGTAATTGCCAAAATTGCTTTATGTGCTGGAATTTACGCAATAAATCATACTGCCTAGAAAATGTTCAATATTCACAAGAAGAATATAATAAGAAAATTAAAACACTTAAGCTTGGTTCGTATAAATCCATTCAGCCTTTTAAAAAACATTTTGAGGAAATAATTAAGAATGACGTAGTTCATAGACCGAATTTTAACCTAAAAATCTATAATTCTGACGGAGATTATTTACTGGATTGTAAAAATTGTCATAATTGCAATACGATCAACGAGTCTGAAGATTGTTATAATTGCATAAGAGGAATGAAACAAAAATCAGACATTGACGCGAATGGTTGCTGGTATTCTGAATTGCTGGGTAATTGTAGTTGTTGTGTGAATAGTTATGCTCTTAAATATTCTAATTGGTCTTCTTCGCGATATTCTGAATATTTGGATTTATGCATTGAATGTGAATATTGTTTCGGTTGTGTTGGTCTTAAAAAAAAGAAATATTGTATTTTAAATAAACAATACACCAAAGAGGAATATGAAATTTTGCGTGAGAAAATTATTTCTGACATGAAAAAGAGAGGAGAATATGGTCTGTTCTTGCCTTTTTCTATGAGTGCCGGGCCTTTTAATTTTTCCACCAGTTTTTTATATTTTCCGGAAACCAAAAAAGAAGATATTCTGAAACTTGGCGGTTTCTGGGAAGACATTGATGAAAGTCATATGGAGGGGATGCCGACAGACAAATTGCCCGATTCCATAGAAGATGTTCCTGACACTATTATAAAAGAAGCGCTTATCTGTCCGGAGACCGGCTGGCGTTTTAATATTGCCCAGAATGAACTCACTTTTTATAGAGAAAATAATATTCCGCTTCCGCGATATCATTTTGATGTGCGAACAAAAAAACAACTGGAATATTTAACTGTTTTACAATCATATCCATATAAATGTATTTACTGCCAAAAAGATATAAGTGCTTACTATCCGCCGGAGTGGAATTATAAGAAAATCGCCTGCGAAGAATGTTATAAACAAAATATAGCTTAGTCTTTTCTATTTTCCAAAAGTTTCAAATAAAACTTTTTTACTTTCTTCGTCTATGAACTCGGTGACGATAATCATCATCTCGGTTGTCAGGCCGAGGTCTTTTTTTATATTCGTAAATAAATGTTCAAAAGGGAAAGGGGAAATCCAGGCGGAATTTTTCAGGCAGACGAAGCCGGCTTTTTTTAGAAGATAGCGCAGAGATTCACGTTCATTTTTTCTGTTTTCCGGCAAATCCAGTAGAATAATTCTCCAAAATCCATCCCAGGAAGTGTTCACAAGAGTTGTATCGCTATCTAATTCCAAACAATGCATTTTTTTTCTTCCTTCTTTCGTCAGGCGCGCATATTCGTTTTGCGGAGATAGAATTTGTTCTATCAGTCCAGCATCTTTTAGTCCTTTTAGAGAGCGGGTGATAGCGTAGAATGAGTCTTTATTAAATTCAGGCAGGCCCGCCTGCTCCCGAACATTTTTCGTGAGGGCGGGCAGGGAAATAGCTGTTTTTTCGCCTAAAATTCTCAATATTTTCTTGGAATAGTCCATTTTCCTTGACATACCCATATATATTATAATATATATTACCTTTTGACAAGTATTTCGTGACCACGAAAAACTTGCAAAAAATTAGGCATAGTATATAATGGTTTTATTAAATTTATTATTAATAATTATTTAAAATATATGTCAAAAATAATAGGTATAGATTTAGGTACAACAAATTCGGCCGTCGCCGTCATTGAAGGAGGCGCGCCGAAAATTATTGAGAACGTAGAAGGAAATCGCACAACACCTTCGGTGGTGGCGATTGCAAAAAATGGCGACCGGATTGTCGGTCTTTTGGCCAAGAGGCAAGCAGTTACCAATCCGGAAAATACAATTTCCGAAATGAAACGTTATATGGGACATCGCTTTGATGACCCGGAAGTGCAGAAAGATCGAGCCACGGCTTCATTTAAAATTGAAACTGGAGATAATGGCGGAGTAAAAGTGAAAATGGCGGATAAGTTTTACCGGCCGGAAGAAATTTCCGCGATGATTTTACAAAAAATTAAATCGGACGTGGAGACAAAATTGGGAGAAAAAATCACCGAAGCGATTATTACCGTACCGGCTTATTTCAATGATGCACAAAGAAAAGCGACCAAAGATGCCGGCGCTATCGCAGGGCTGGACGTAAAGCGCATCATTAACGAGCCGACGGCCGCCGCTCTGGCTTATGGATTTAATAAAAAGAAAAATGAAAAGATTGTTGTCTATGATTTCGGCGGAGGGACTTTTGACGTATCCGTGCTTGAAATCGGCGATGATGTGATAGAAGTGAAATCAACCGACGGCGACAGTCATATGGGTGGAGGCGACATAGACAGAAAAATGATTAAATGGATTGCCGAGGAATATAAAAAAGATTCAGGAATTGATATAATAAAAGACCCTCTTGCCCACCAAAGATTGAAAGAAGCGGCCGAAAAAGCCAAACATGAACTTTCGACCACTATAGAAGCCGAAATCAATATTCCGTTCATTACTTCTGATGCCTCCGGACCGAAGCATTTGCTGATGAAAATAACTCGCGCGACGCTAGAATCTCTCGCCAAAGAATATATTGACCGCTCAATTGAAATTACCAAGAGGGCTCTGGCTGCCTCGCCATTTAAAATGAGTGAGATAAATGAAATAATCATGGTGGGCGGGCAGACCCGCATGCCGAAGATGGTGGAAGCGGTTAAAAATCTTTTCGGCAAAGACCCGAATATGTCCATCAATCCCGATGAAGTCGTGGCCTTGGGCGCTGCGGTCCAAGCCGGCGTACTTCAAGGCGATGTTCGGGATGTCTTACTGCTTGACGTTATACCGCTTTCTTTGGGTATTGAGACATTAGGCGGAGTGGCTACGAAATTAATTGAAAGAAATACAACTATCCCATCTTCCAAATCTCAAGTATTCTCCACGGCGGCCGATAATCAAACCTCGGTGGAAATACATATCGTGCAGGGAGAGCGTCCAATGGCGTCCGATAACAAATCTCTGGGGCGATTTATCCTGGACGGAGTTCCGCCAGCGCCCCGCGGCATGCCTCAGATTGAAGTCGCTTTTGATGTGGATGTAAATGGAATTTTGAATGTGGCGGCCAAAGATAAAACTTCCGGCAAAACTCAATCCATCAGGATAGAAGCAAGTTCCGGACTCAAAGAAGAAGATATTAAAAAAATGCAGGCCGATGCGGAACTGCATGCCGAGGAAGACAGAAAGAAAAAAGAAAATGCCGAGATTAAAAATACCGCGGAAATGATAATTTATACTGCCGAGAAAGCTCTGAAAGATAATGAAGCCAAGATTCCGGCGGAAGTAAAAGACAGCGTGAATGCAAAAATAACCATACTCCGGGGCGTAAAAGATGGTACTGATGGCGAGGCAATTAAAAAAGCGACTGAAGAACTTTCCGCGGAAATGTCAAAAATAGGGGAGGCGATTAGTAAGGCTAGCGCTGAGACGGGGCAAGCTGGAAGTGATCCTTCAACAGGCTCAGGACCTTCGGCTGGGGATCAGCCTCGGGATGCGGAATTCAAAGAAAAAAAGGAAGGAGAAGAGGAAGCGCCAAAAGCATAATTTAACTCTGGTTCTAAAAAGTCCCCGTCGGGGGCTTTTTAGATTTATGTGTTTTTAGTATAATAATACCTTATGAACAAAAATGAAGAATTTAGAAGAATAGAACCAGAGCGTCAATCAGACCCAGAAAGACTTAAACTCATTGCCTTATTTAATCCCCTTGTAAAAAAACATGGTAGAAATCCCATAATGAATTATATAGAAAAAGATACCGGTGGAACAACTTCAATTGTGGTTGATAGATGGTTAAGCGGAGAGCATATTCCTGTCCTGGCAATTCGTAGAGGCATCATATCTGCTCTTGAACATTTTCCACCAGACAGCCTACCTGCTATGGAAAATATTCCGTTGTCTACTCCAAAATCAAAAACCATCGAAAATTCATCAAAAAAACCAAAATTAAAAAGAATAACAAAAAAAGAGCAAATTATAAGAGATAACGAAGAAAAAATAAGGATTTTAATGGAAAAATTAAAAAAAGAAGGCAAAATTCTCTAGTAATATAATTTTTAAAAAAACTCCACCAAATGTTAAACATTTATAAAAAGCCCCTGTGGGGCTTTTAGTTTTTACTGTTTTGTTGTAAAATACTATCTATGGACCCTGGAGATTCTCTAAACTTGCCGGAAATACCTATAAATAAAGATGTTACTTATCTTGGGCTGACGACTTTTCGGGATAAAAATCAGCTTTTTGGCATCAAGCGCAAAGATAGGCGACAGCATGTTTATGTACTCGGAAAATCCGGTACTGGTAAATCCGTACTCTTGTTCAACATGATTATTCAGAATATCAAGAACGGCGAGGGAGTTTGCGTGGTTGACCCGCACGGAGAGCTTATTGAAGGAGTTCTTTCCGCTATTCCGCCCCATCGCACGAAAGATGTAGTTTATTTTAATCCGGCCGATGCTGAGCATCATGTCGGATTTAATGTTTTGGAACTGATTGATCCGCGATACAAACATTTGGTAGCTTCCGGACTGATGGGTATTTTTACCAAAATTTGGGCGAATGCCTGGAGCGCTCGAATGGAATATATTTTAAATAATACAATTTTGGCCCTACTGGATACTCCCGGCACAACGCTTTTGGGAATTCCCAGAATGCTGGTGGATAAAGATTATCGCCAGAAAATAATTTCCAATTTAAAAGATCCCGTCATTAAGGCTTTTTGGGTTCACGAATATGAAGCCTGGCAGGATAAATTCAGGAATGAAGCTATTGCGCCAATTCAAAATAAAGTCGGGCAGTTTCTTTCCACTTCCATTATCAGAAATGTCGTCGGCCAGTCCGTCAGCACAATCAACGTTTTTGACATTATGAATGATGGCAAGATTTTTCTCGTAAATGTTTCCAAAGGGCGTATCGGCGAGGATAACTCCGGGCTCTTGGGCGGAATGATTATTACCAAGATTCAGCTGGCCGCGATGGAGCGCGTGCGCATTCCCGAAGAAAATCGCAAAGACTTCTATCTTTATGTGGATGAATTTCAAAATTTCGTGACGGACGCTTTCGCGGGCATTTTATCTGAGGCCAGAAAATACAGATTAAACCTGACGGTAGCTCACCAATATACAGCTCAACTTATTTCAGATAAAAGTTCCGCTGTGCGCGATGCTGTTTTCGGCAACGTCGGCACGATGATAGTTTTCAGAGTCGGTTCCGATGACGCAGATTTCTTGGAAAAAGAATTTGATCCGGAATTTACCCCTCAAGATATAGTGAATTTGCCGAACTATAAAGTTTATTTGAAATTAATGATAGACGGAGTGACCTCCAGGCCTTTTTCCGCCAAAACTTTGCCGCCAATGGTAAAAGTTGGTAATAAAAAAATAGAAGAAGAGGTTATAAAATCTTCTCGCGACCTTTATTGCCGGACCAAAGAAGTTGTTGAAAAGGAGATTAATGACTGGAGCGGAATGTCGCTCGGCAATGACAATGAAACTTCTTCCGGAATAGAAAAATTTCCGGTTGTTTGTTCTCTCTGTAAAAAAGAAACAACGGTGCCTTTTAAGCCGGAGCCGGGCCGGGCAGTTTATTGCAAAGATTGCATAGCCAAAATAAAATCCGGAGAGGTCAAAGTGGAAAAGAGCTCGGAAAATCAAATTAAATACGACGAGTCAAAATTTTTTAAACCATTAGCTGATTTAGGAATAGAATTTAAGCCAAAGGGCGTGAAGGCCGAAGAAAGCGAAGACAGGTATACAGAAAGAGTCAGTAAGCATTTTTCTCCTGCTGATAAGCCCTCCTCGGCGGGCAAGCCTGGAATATTGGGTGCTATTAAGAAAGTTTTTGGGAAAAAACCCATTCGTGCAGGCGGGGAAAACTTAGCGTTAAAAGAAATTTTAAATAAAATAAATGAACCTGCCATCGCTGTTGGCGAGGTCCCGCAGAAAGCGGCCATTTCACTTGATTCTCTAAAAAATAAAATTAAAGAAGTTGTACCGTCTAGAGACCGCGCTGCCAGCCCGGAAGATATGAATAAATTAAAAAATCTCATCACCGCCGTTGGCGAGATCCCGCAGGAAGCAGTGGTTTCAGAAAAAACTAAAAAAACTAAAACCAAAAAAGAAGATACACCTACACCAAAAGCCAAAGAAGTGCCCGAGGATGTCTTGAGAAAAATTTTGGAATAAGTATGCAAAGTGAAACAAAAAAATGCCAAAATTGCAAACAGGACTTTACAATAGAACCGGATGATTTTAATTTTTATGAAAAAATAAAAGTACCTCCGCCCACTTTTTGTTCGGAATGTAGGCTTGTTCGCCGGATGGTATGGCGTAACGAGCGTTCGCTTTTTAAAAGGCCTTGTGCTAAAACCGGCAAACAAATTATTACCATGTTTCACCCGGATGCTGATGTGGTGGTCTATGATCACGATATTTGGTGGAGCGATAAATGGGAGCCGACCGATTATGGGCTAAATTATGATTTTTCTAAGCCGTTTTTTGAACAATTCCGAGAATTACTTCATAAAACACCGCTGGCAAATTTAGGGAACAATAATTGCCTTGGCAGTCCTTACGGCAATCACAATGCGGATTGTAAATATTGCTACTTACTATACGCTTCTTACAACAATGAACGGACGCATTACTCTTATGGGGCAGTTGGTTTAAAAGATTGTATGGATATGTATGTCGGTTTGGATTCTGAATTATGTTATGGCGATATTTTATGTGCTGGCTTGTATAAAACCCATTTTTCTTATGATAGTGATGAATCCATTAATTCTTTTTTCCTGAAACATTGTAAAAATCTGCAAGATTGTATTGGTTGTGTGAATTTAATGAATAAAAGCCGTTGTATTTTAAATGTGCAATATTCCAAAGAAGAATATGAAAGGAGAAAAAGTGAATTTGATTTCGGCAGTTATAAAAAACTTTGTGAATTTGAAAAGTTGTACAATAAATTTGCCCTTAATTTACCAAAAAGATATGCAAGCATAATAAAATCCACAGGAGCTACTGGAAACAATATTATGAATTCTAAAAATGTCAAAAATTGCTTTGATCTTTATGGTGGTATCGAAGATTCTAAATATCTTATTCATATTTTAGACATGAAAGACAGCTACGATATTTACGGAGGAGGGGCGGTAATTGATTTGTCTTATGAGGGAGTAGATGCCGGGATACAATCATCCGGACAATTATTTTCCGTACTTACTCACTCCTGTTTAAATACTTATTACACGTATATGTGTTTCGGCTCTAAAAATCTTTTCGGCTGTATTGGATTGCAGGGGAAGCAATATTGTATTTTAAATAAGCAATATAAAAAAGAGGAATATGAAAAACTTGTGCCTAAAATTATAGAGCAAATGAATACTATGCCATATAAAGGCAAAAAAGGTTTGATTTATAAATATGGAGAATTTTTTCCAGCTGAACTGTCTCCATTTGCTTACAATGAAACAATAGCGCAAGAATATTTTTCAAAAACAAAAGAAGAAATTATAAAAAATGGTTATAATTATAGAGTTCCGTCCGGGCATGATTATAAGCCTACCATCAAAAGTGAAAATTTACCCGATCACATAAAAGATGTTCCAGAAACTATTTTAGACGAAATCATTGCTTGTCCAAATAACGGCGATGAAAAAACCCAATGCACGAAAGCTTATCGTATTATCAAGACTGAATTGGATTTTTTAAAAAACAACAATATTGCATTACCGAGATATTGCCCAAATTGCAGGCATTACCAGAGATTGAAACAGAGAAATCCATTTCATCTCTGGCATCGCCAGTGCCAATGCGCAGGAATAAATTCCGAAAATAAAAAATACACAAATACAATAGAACATACTCACGGCAGTGAACCTTGTCCAAATGAATTTGAGACACCCTATGCCCCCGACCGACCGGAAATTATTTATTGTGAAAAATGCTACCAGCAGGAAGTCTATTGAAAATCAGCTAAAATTGTGCTAAAATAAGTATATATGCCGAAACCGAATCGAGTGCAAATAATCAAATATGCTCCGCCGCCGCCAGAATTGCCCGTCTTTGGGAAAGTCAAACCCGAAGATGTATCTTTTATTGGACGGACTAATTATGTTGCTTCACTAGAAGAAAAAAAATTTATATTTGGCATTAAGCGCATGGATCGCAGACGACACCTCTATATTGTCGGAAAGTCCGGTGTCGGCAAAAGCAAATTACTTGAGCTTTTTATGCGTCAAGACATAACCTATAATCATGGTTTATGTTTTATTGACCCGCACGGCGACGTGGTAGAAGCGATGCTGGATTATATACCTAAAGATCGCATAGAAGATGTTTGCATTATAGATCCTTCGGATGTTAATTTTCCGTCCTCTTTTAATCCTCTGGCTAATGTTGACCCATTGTTTAAATTCCAACTAACTCAAGGATTAATTGAAGTTCTACAAAAGCAGTTTGGCGCGAATTGGACGCCAAGACTTGAACACGTTTTTCGTTTCACTTGCCTAGCGCTGCTGGATTACCCGCATGCCACGATGCGCGGGATGATTTCGATGCTGACCGACAGAAATTACAGACAAAAAGTTGTGGAATATATTACGGACGACATGGTCAAAAGATTCTTCGCTATTGAATTCGCCGATTGGTCTGAAAAATTTGATACGGATGCTATTATTCCGCTGGTCAACAAGCTTGGGCAATTTCTCTCGGATCCATTACTGCGAAATATCTTCGGACAGAAGCAAAATAAAATAGACATCAGCGAGCTTATGAATCAAGAGAAAATAATTTTTATTAATCTTTCCAAGGGTCGAATCGGGGAAGAAAATTCGTCCTTCTTCGGTTCAATGTTCCTGACAAAAATAAAACAAGCAGGAATGGAACGGGCAAGTATTCCTGAAGAGGATCGTAAAGATTTTTATTTATACATAGATGAGTTCCATAATATTGTTACCCAGACATTTGAAAATATTTTATCAGAAGCTAGAAAGTATGCTCTTAACCTTACAATAGCCCACCAATACATTGGTCAGCTTATTCCCCAAGTTCAACATGCGGTACTTGGTAATACGGGAAGCCTAATTTGTTTTAGAGTCGGCGGGGAGGACGCGGTGAAATTAAAGCCGGAATTCGCGCCCATTTTTGATGTAAAAGATATGATTAATCTTGCCGTCACGGAATTTTATATAAAAATGACTATTGACGGAGAATCCTACGACCCATTTTCAGCCGAAACTCTTAAAGTTCTTCCGCCGACCCATCCATCGTACAAAGAAGAAATTATAGCGGCATCGCGACGTAAATATTCAATACCGAAAGACGATGCGGCGAAACTTATCGCCGAAGAAGAAGCTACAATCATTCGAAGCGCGGAAGAAAAAGCGATTATTGAGGGAAGAGCCGAAAGAAAAGAAAAAGAAAAAGAAGCAGTCGAAAAGAAGAAACACGAAAAAGAAAATTCAAAAGTAAAAACTTCACAAGAAGCCGAACCTATGATATAATACTAGATTAAAGTTATAAAACTATGAATAAAGATTACTACAACATATTGGGGGTAGATAAAGGCGCTTCCAAGGAAGATATAAAAAAGGCCTTTTATAAATTGGCGCACAAATATCATCCTGATAAAAAAGGCGGCAACGAGGCGAAATTTAAGCAGGTAAATGAGGCCTATCAGGTTCTCTCCGATGATGGAAAACGTTCAAAATATGATCAATTTGGGTCTGGCTTCGAAAATATGGGAACAGGGCATGGCGGAAGTACTCAAGGCGGTTTTGAAGGTTTTGATTTTTCCGGTTTTTCCGGGAGAAACGGACAGACATATGGCGGTGCGGATTTTGACTTTGGAAATCTTAATGATATCTTCAGTGATTTTTTCGGAGGTGGAATGAGCGGAGCAAGAGCGGAAGCGCGTCGCGGTCGGGATATATCTACCGAAGTTCAAATTTCTTTTTCCGATTCTATCTTCGGCACAAATCGAAAAATTTTAATTACCAAAACTTCGAATTGTCCTACTTGCAACGGTTCAGGCGCAAAACCCGGTTTTAAGATGGAGACCTGTAAGCATTGCAATGGCCAAGGCAAGATTCGTGAACAGAAAAGAACAATTTTTGGAACCATTGCCAATACAAAAATTTGCGAAGTTTGTTTGGGAACAGGAGAAGTGCCCGGAGAAATTTGTGATAAATGCAAAGGCAAAGGAGTATTTCGCCGCGAAGAAGAAATCTCGATTGTTATTCCTTCAGGCATCCGCGACGGTGAAATGGTTCGCATGACCGGTTTTGGCGAAGCAATTTCTAGAGGAACAGCAGGGGATCTTTATATAAAAATAAATGTGGCGCCGCATCCGGTATTCAAGCGCGAGGGCAATAATCTGGTGATGAATTTGAATTTAAAACTTTCCGATGCGCTTCTAGGAGCCAAATACCCTATACAAACTTTAGATGGAGAAATTGAAGTCACAATTCCGGAAGGCGTTACTATAAATGAAATTCTGCGCGTGCGAGGCAAAGGTGTGCCCGTTTCTAAAAACAAAAGAGGAGATTTGTTGATAAAATTAAATATTAAACTTCCCGGAAAACTTTCTCGCCAATCTCGCGAACTTATAGAAGAGCTCAAAAAAGAGGGAATATAATATGATTCCTGAAAATATTATTTACATTGCGGTTTCTTTAAACCTTTTTGGTCATCTTTTATACATAAGAAGTATTATAAAAGGTCACGCAAAACCCAACTTGGTTTCATGGTTCTTTTGGACATTGGCACCATTTATTGGTGTTTTCTTTCAAATTAAAGCCGGAGCGAGGCTTTCTGTGTTGCCTATTTTTATAGCTGGTTTTGGTTCTTTGATAATAATGATTGCAGCTGTTTTGACTAAAAATGGATTTTGGAAAATTACAACTTTTGATATTTATTGCGGTTTGTTTTCTGCCCTAGCTTTGATATTTTATATTTTTACGCACAATTTAGGCACCTCAATACTTTTCGCAATATTAAGCGATGCTTTAGCCTCAGTGCCGACGATAATAAAATCTTGGAATTTTCCAGAAACAGAAAACTGGGCTCCTTATTTATTTCCTATTTTTTCTAATATCGCTGGTCTATTGATAATTAAAAACTGGTCTTTTTCCACATACTCATTCGGGATTTATTTTTTGATTTTAGATACAACCATATTATTTTGCATCTATAGAAAAAAGATTTTTAAAAAACCAGTTTCTTTTTGAATTTGTGCACCATCATTCTGTAACAAATAAAAGCTGCGCCAAATTCCGTGAGAACCGAATCATGCTGAGGAGAAACCTCTACAATATCCGCGCCAACTAGATTTTTTTCATCTATTGCTTTTTCAATGAGGTTAAGGCCGTAATACCAATTTAATCCTCCCTGTACCGGCGTACCAGTTCCCGGCATATACGCGGGATCAAATCCATCCACATCGACAGTAATGTAGATTTTTTTTGTTTTAATTGATTTTAATATTTTACTTATAGGGATTTGTTTTTTATTCCATTCAAAAACGGTAATTGTTTTTTTGTTTTTTTGCCAGTATTCGTATTCGTATTTTGAATACGTTCTAATTCCCACTTGCACAATAGGAAAACCGAGCTCGTGTATTCTGCGCATCACACATGAATGCGCAAACTTATCGTGATTTTTATCATAATCGCTATTGTTATCACGAAGGTCTTGATGGGCGTCAATTTGCAGTATAGTTATGTCTTTGGGATTTTCTTTTTTTGAAATTGCTTCGAGTGCTCCAAACGATACGGTATGTTCTCCGCCCAGCATGATTACAAGTTTTTTGTCATTAAATAATTTTTGATATTCGGAACTTATTTTTTTAACGGCTTTTTTCGGGACAAGTTTTTTAAGACCGGATATTTCTTTATGAGCAGTTCTTATTTTTTTTGCCGGCTCGCAATGCAGTTCAATATCAAAAAGTTCTAAATTACTATTCAGGCAATTTAATATTTTTCTGGGCGCTTTTGCAGTGCCTTTCATAAAAGAAGTGCTTTCCTCATAAGGAGTACTTAATATAACAACATCAGCCCTTTTTTTATTTTTTGTGTTTACAACAGTATCTATCATAGAATACATACTATCATTTTCTGATTTTTATGCAATTTAAATTTTATTTATTTTTTGCCCTTCGGCAGTATCCTTGATATCGTAACCTAGCGAATTGATTTCTTTTCGAAGTTCATCGGATTTTTTGAAGTTCTTATTTTTACGGGCCTGCTCCCGTTCTTCGGCAAGTTTTTTTATTTTTTCCGGTATTTTTTCTTCTTTTAGTTTTTCAAAACCAAGTCCCAGCACTTTATCAAAATTAAGAATGGTTGCTTTTTTATCGGCATCGGAAATATTTTCATCTTTAAAAACATCCCACAACAGAGAGAGCGCTCTGGGGGTATCTAAATCATCTTCTATGTATTCTTTAAATTTATGCTGATATTCTTCATGCACGTGTCCAATAGTCTCGTTTCCCCGCCTGCTCCCGACTTGGGAGGGCGGGCAGACAAGCTCTAAATAAAGCCCATAAAGGCGTTTTAAGGCCGTTTCTGCCCCCTCTAGGGCTTCCCAGTTAAAATTCATTTTAGTCCTATAGTGAGCCATTAAAAGCCAAAAACGATATGTTATAGGGTTTATTTCTCTTTCAGTGACACTCTTTAATTTTAAGAAATTTCCTTCCGATTTAGCCATTTTTGCACCTCCGATATCTACGTGTTCACTATGTATCCAAAATTTAACAAAAGGTTTTTTACCGGTTACACATTCTGACTGAGCTATTTCGTTAGTGTGATGTGTGGGGATAAGGTCAATACCTCCCGTGTGAATATCAAATTGTTCACCGAGAAATTTCATACTTATAACCGAACACTCTATATGCCAGCCAGGAAAACCTTTTCCCCATGGAGACTCAAAACCAATTTGTGAATTAAATTTCCAAAGCGCAAAATCTTCCGGATTTTTTTTCTCGGAATTTTCAGCGATTCTACCACGGGACTCACTTGAGGATCTTATACCTCCCGTGAGTATTCCATAGTCTGGCATTTTAGAAATATCAAAATAAATACCATCACTTGTTCTATATGTATATTTTTTTTCTTCAAGTTTTTTTATTAATTCAGCATCTTCTTTTACATAATCACTCGCAAAGTGAATATTTTCTGGTATTTTAATATTTAAGGTTTTTAAATCATCTTTAAACTTTTCTGTGTAAAATTCTGCCAGCTCCCGCATATTTTTTAACGTCAGTTCTTTTCCCTCACGCAAAAGTGCCTTTGTCATTTTATCTTCACCGGTGTCTGCATCGCTAGACAGAATTCCTATATCGGTAATATTCATAACGCGTTTAACTTTATATCTAGAATATTCTAGAGTCTTTTGTAAAATATCAGCAAAAACATATGCACGTAAGTTACCTATATGGGCATAGTTATTAACGGTCGGTCCGCAGGAATAAAAACCGACCTTTGGAGGGTTGATCGGAGTGAAAATCTCTTTTTCTCGTGTCAGGGTATTGTAGAATTTTAAAGCCATTTTTTAATTATAAAATTATTTATTGAAATTCGTTTCGATATATCTCGGTTAAAGTATAGAGCAAACTCACTGTTAGTGGCCCGATTAAAATGCCAACAGGACCCAGAAGAGAAATACCGCCCAATACGGAAAAAAGAATTAAAAACGGGGGAATATTTATTTTATGTCCGACAATATACGGGTTTAATAAATTATCACCTGTTCCCACTACTATCACTGCCCATATTAAAAGACCAATGGAAAGACCGATATGTCCTGTGGCAAAAAGAAAAATTACCGCCGGAACAGAAACAACGGCTGTGCCCAGAGGAGGTATAATTGAAGCTATTCCTGCTACTACTGCCCAAATTGCCGGATTGGGCACATGAAAAATAGCCAGGCCTATACCCGTTAATATGCCTTGAATAAAGGCAATCAAAAGATATCCTTTTATTACACCATTGATGGTTTGGGAAAGCCGATGAAGTATTTTTTGATCATTAATATTTGAAAGAGGACTCAATTGGAGTAAAGCTTTTCTCCATTCTTCTCCATCTTTTAAAAAATAAAAAATAGTCAAAAGCAATAATATAAATGAGAATAAGGCAGAAATAGTGGTACTGAATATGCTGGCGATATTGTTTGTTAAAAAAGAAATAAAACTTGAAACTTTTTCATTTAAATCGAAAGATACGCCATTGGGCAATATTTGATTGATTTTATTTCCGATTGAACTCATAAACGGACCAATGTTTCCATTACTGACGACAGAGTGGTAAAGATTTTGAGATTGATTAAAGACCACGGACCCAATGCCAAAAAGTGGAATACAAAGCACTATAACGAAGAAAAATAAAGTCATAAGCGCGGCCAGCCAATTAGGCAAATGCTTTTTATTAAGCCATGCGTAAACAGGATAAAGTATTATAGAAAGAGAAACTCCCAACATGAGCACGATCCAAAAAGGACGAAAAATTAAAAAGGCGAAAACAAGGGTGGCAAATAAAAGCCCAAAGAAGAAATACTTTTCTATAATTTTTTGTTGCATATAGATATTATTATAGCAACAAGGGGAAATTGAAGCAAAAGCTTGCCCCGCCTCAAAACCGTTTATGTTTATTAGCGGCGGGGCTTGCTTTTTTGTAAAAAATAGCTAGTATGAATAATATGAACAAAGGGGAATTTGCAGTTATACAAACAGGCGGTAAGCAATACAAGGTCTCCGAAGGAGGTTTTGTTTCGATTGAGAAAATAAGAGGGCCTGCCTCGACGCAAGGCGGGGAATATAAAAAAGGGGATAAGATTTCCTTTGATAAAGTTTTGCTCGTTGATGATGGCCAGGATACCACCATCGGCACTCCCTATATCACCGGCGCGAAAGTTAATGCGGAAATTACAGAAATCGGCCGCGCTCGAAAAATTATGGTTGTAAAATATAAACAAAAATCTCGCTATCTCCGTCGCAACGGCCATCGCCAGCCGTTCTTTAAAGTCAAAATTCTTTCGATAAAATAATCCGCCACGAGGCGGGTTTTTTATAGTGTATAGCATGTTTATTATTTTAAATCTTTTGTTTCCAAGCTATTGAACTATTATAGAGCCCTTGACTTTTTATCATTATTTGACATAATACAGAACGGGAAGGTACTTTTCACATGGGGAAAAAACTCACGACTGCTTTGGGACTGGTTGTCACCATCCTGATCGTTGTCATCCTGCTCGTTGTCGTTAAAAACGAGCAGAACAGGCGTGTCAATCACGCCGCTGTATTGGCCGAAGTTCAATCCATCATTAGTTTGGTGGGCAACACCCCGCCAAGCGGGCTGTGTGAACTCGAGCAAAGCGAGTATCAGTGGGAGGATGTTGATTACCTCCTACGGAAAGCCATGCAACTGGAAACGCCGATCTTGCTCGAGGAGATCGGCGGAGAAAAGATCCGGCGGACAAGACGAGAAGTTGCGATTCGGTATGTAGTTGAACTTTTAAGCGCATTTCGCTCGGGACTGAACGTATCCTGCAATGACACTTCGACAAAGTTCGGCAGGAACTCATACACGCTGTTGGTCGTTCAGGATACGATGAAATCCGTCGAGCTGACTGCGAGCGAACTCGGATTGTCACCGGAAGGCCTGAAGCCGTTGGCAATCCAACTTATCAAAGAGTGGATTGCCGCTGGAAGACCGACAAAGTTCCACATAACGCCGATAATGTCGGTGGAATACCTGGCCGGCCGATTCGGGATATCAACCACAGAACTCGGCTTGACGACAGCTGAAGCTGAGGAGATCCGAAAGTACTATCGCCAACTCGAGTAGTTGCCCTCGTCACGGGCACAGCGCATGTTCTAGATGGATGATGGATGGAGTGTTTAATTTTTGAGCCTCCGTGCAATTTTTACGGGCACGGAGGCTCTGGGGAAGGTATATCGTAACGTAATAATAAAATCTTGTCCGATGGACAAGTGCGAACCGCGAGGTTCGTCAGACCTCGTGAAAGCTATGCTTCTCTCGAGGTCTTTCTATTTTATATGCAATAAATTTTTTATATTTGTTTTTTATTGCCTGTTTTTTAACGCATTTTTGAGGGTATCATTGTCGGAATATTCAAGTTCAGTGCCGGTGGAAAGGCCTTTGCCAAGGGACGATATTTTGATGTTTAATTTTTCCGTGATGTTTTTTAATTGTTCTCGAACATAAAAATCGGTATGGTCTCCTTGAGGACTTATAGAAAAAGCGAGGATTATTTCCCCGCCTCGCGTCGACGAGTCTCCGCGAGTCGAGGCGGGTTTTAAAAAATCTCTTTTTATTTTTTCCTTTAATTCCTCAATCCGGATTCGGCTTTTGGTGTTTTTTTCGACGATTGGCACCAGTCCGCCCAAAATAAAATATTTGCCGTGATAAACCCTGCTTTTCTTGATGCTTTCCAGGTCGGAATCTTTTTCCACAATCATTAGGGTAGAAGAATCTATATTCGGGTTTGCGCATATATCACAAACCTTTTCATTTTTTGCCAAAATAAAAAATCTATAGCACTCCTTGCATTGGGCTACTTCTTTTTTTAAATCCAGAATTAAATTGGATAAATTTTCGCCATAAGAAGGATTTCTGGACATTAAAAAATAAACAAAACGCCGTGCCTGTCTCTCTCCAATGCCGGGAAATTCCTTAAAAATTTCGGTTAATTTTTCTATTATATCCATAGGTATTAAAATTCATCCAAATCTCCCTTTACTTTTGATGGAGCGAATTCACTGACTGTGCTTTTTTCAAGATTCAAGAAGGTGGTAGTTTTTTCATCGAAATAAAGATCAACCTTTCCAACGGGACCGTTGCGGTGTTTGGCAATCAAAATCTCGGCGATATTAGTCTTTTCCGATTCATCTTTATTTTTATCTTCTCTATGAATAAACATAACGACGTCCGCATCTTGTTCTATAGATCCCGAATCGCGAAGGTCGGAAAGTCGCGGCTTGCCGCCGCGCGATTCCACTGCACGGGAAAGCTGTGAAAGCGCCAAAACCGGCACATTTAATTCTTTAGCCAAGCTCTTTAGTGATCTTGAAATTTCTGTTACTTGATTAACCATTGAATCGTAATTTTTTGAAGTAGTCATCAGTTGCAGATAGTCGACAATGATAAGGTCCAGCCCTTTTTCTGCTTTTAGTCTTCGGGAAAGAGCTTTCATTCGAATAATTGAATTTCCGGGCTGGTCGTCAATATAGATTTGCGCTTTTGCTAATTTATCCAATGAGTCGCGAAGTTGAGAGAACTCCCGGTCAGAAGATAGGCGACCCGTACGTAAATTCCAAGCGTTAACATGCGATTCGGCTGAGAGCATCCTGTCCACTAATTGCTGTGAAGACATTTCTAGAGAAAAGATTATCACTGATTTTTCATGCAATACTCCGGACATGCGCGCGATATCCAAAGCCAGAGTGGTTTTGCCCATACTGGGTCGCGCCGCAATAATAATTAAATCAGATTTTTGCAAACCGGAAAGCATAGTATCTAAATCCCTAAATCCAGTTGCCAGTCCGCGAAGCATTCCTTTATTTTCATGCAATTTTTCCAGGCGCTCATAGGCTTCCGGCAGGGCATCTTTTAAGTTTACATATTTTTGATTTTTAGGAGAGGAAACGACGCTAAAAATTTTCTTTTCCGCCATATCTAAAATGTCATCCATGTGGTCATCGCTTTCTTCAAAGGCGAGTTCCGACACATAATCCGCCGCTTCTATCAAACTTCGGAGAACATATTTTTTTTGCACAATGTCGGCATAATGTTTGATATTGGCGGAAGAGGGAACGACATTTACAATTTCCGCCAGATATTGATTGCCGCCAATTGCCTCGAGGGATTTTTGTTCGCTCAATTTTGTTGAAAGCGAAAGCATATCTATCGGTTCATTTTTTATTGACAAATCAAGCATCGCTTGGAAAATCTTTTTATGTTTTTCAACATAAAAGGAATCCGGACCAATTATATCCTCAACCTCATGCATTGCGTCTTTGCGGAGCATTACAGAACCGAGAACCGCTTGTTCCGACGGAATGCTCTGGGGCGGAATACGCAGGTTATTATTTTGCCTGTTGTTTTTTATTATTCTTACCATCAAGCCATTCTAGCACTTCATAAGAAATGTCAAAGCAATAAAATGCGCAATATGTTATTAAAATGTGGACAAATATCTAGGCTGAAAAAGCTAAATATGATACTATAATTTATATGGCTAAAAAGGTATTTTTATCAGGCGTACAGCCTTCAGGAAAACCGCATATCGGCAATTATTTTGGGGCAATGAAGCAATTCATTGACTTGCAAAACGAGCATGATGGCTATATTTTTATAGCTGATTACCATGCTTTGCATTCCCTTCGAAATCCAAAAGAAATGAGTGAAAACATAAAGAATGTTTTGCTTGATTATTTGGCGATTGGCCTTGATCCCCAAAAAGTGACATTTTTTAAACAAAGTGATATTTCAGAACATACGGAACTGGCTTGGATTTTTGATACTATCACCACTATGCCATATTTAATGCGCGCTCATGCTTTTAAAGATGCGCAAGCGAAAGACAAAGAAATTGATGTCGGTACCTTTAATTATCCTGTGCTAATGGCGGCTGATATTTTGCTTTATGATTCCGATCTTGTGCCGGTAGGAGCCGATCAAAAACAACATGTGGAAATAGCGCGCGATATAGCAGAAAAATTCAACAATGTTTATGGAGAAACTTTTAAATTACCAGAACCGATGATTATAGAAGATGTGGCGATTGTGCCGGGGATCGATGGAAGAAAAATGTCTAAAAGCTACAATAACCACATTCCGCTTTTTGCCGAATATGAAGAAATTAAAAAATGCGTGATGAGTATCGTTACCGACTCCGGCGAAGGAATCCCCAAAAATGTTTATGCCATACACAAGCTTTTCCGTCCGGCCTCAGAACTCCTGCCAATTTATGAAAGCAAGGCTGGCAAATACAAGGAACTTAAGGAAATGTTGATAGAAGACTTGGAAAAATTTATCGCGCCGCTGCGAGAAAAAAGAAAAGAATTTGCAAAAGATATTCCCAAAATTTTGGCAATCCTTAAAGCTGGCGGGGAAAAAGCAAAAAAAATAGCATCAAAAAAAATGGACGAAGTACGGGAAAAAATCGGGGTGAAAATATATTAATATTTTTATAATTTATCATGAAAAACAGAATTTACATAAAAGATTTAAAAGACAACATCGGCAAAGAGATAGTTATCGCCGGATGGGTGGATGTCAGACGCGATCAAGGAAAAATGGTATTTTTTGATATGCGTGACATGACGGGTAAAGTTCAATGTGTTGCCTTGCCGAGCCGAGCAGAAATGATAGAGAAAGCAAAAGAGATTAGACCCGAATGGGTTTTGGAAATTGGTGGCATTGTGAATAAACGTCCGGGGAAAAATATAAATGCGGATGTATTAAATGGTGATATAGAACTTAAAGTAGTGAATATTGAAATTTTAAATAAAGCGGAAACTACCCCTTTCCAGATAAATGAAAATACCATAGGAGTAAATGAAGATATCAGAATGAAATATAAATATCTTGATTTGCGAACTGAGAGAATGCAGAAAAATATTCGTATGCGGGATAAAATAATTACTTTTTTTCGTTACTATATGCACAAAAATGATTTTGTTGAAATTGAAACTCCTATTTTAATGAAAGGTACTCCTGAAGGTTCTAGGGAATACGTAGTGCCTTCCAGGCTTTTTAATGGCCAGTTTTATGTCTTACCGCAATCTCCGCAGCAATTTAAACAGCTTTGCATGGTTGCCGGATTTGAAAAATATTTTCAAATTGCCCGCTGCATGCGCGATGAAGATACAAGAGGAGATAGGCAACCGGAATTTACCCAGCTTGACTTTGAGATGTCTTTTGTAACCCGAGAAGAAGTGCTGGAATACACGGAAGCGATGTTTATTGAACTTGTAAAAAACATTTATCCGGAGAAAAAAATAACCCAGATTCCTTTTCCCAGAATATCTTATGCTGAGTCTATGGAAAAGTATGGCTCCGATAAACCGGATATGCGTGTGGATAAAAATAACCCCGATGAATTGGCTTTTGTGTGGGTTTTGGATTTCCCAATGTTTGAAAAAACTGACGAAGGTCAAATGCAAGCCGTTCATCACCCTTTTTGTTCCATAAAAGAAGAAGACAAAGAAAAATTTATGAAAGGAGAAGATTTGTTCTCCATTCGGGCTAATGCATATGATTTAGTATTAAATGGTTATGAACTTTCCTCCGGAAGTATTCGTATTCATGAGCGCAATATGCAAAAGCAAGTTTTTAAGCTTTTAAATATTTCTGAAGAAGAACAGCAAAAGAAGTTCGGACACATGCTTGAAGCCTTTACTTTTGGTGCGCCTCCGCATGGCGGCTTTGCTCCCGGGATTGACCGTATTGTTATGATTTTACAAAATGAACCAAACATTCGCGAAGTAATTGCATTTCCAAAGACAGGCGAAGGTAAAGATTTAATGATGGGTTCTCCCGCGCCAATATCAGAAAAACAATTAAAGGAATTGGGCATAAAGCTTGGTAAGTAATTTTTTTAATGCATTACATAATTAAAGGCAAAGTGATCAAGGGCAGCGGATATGGCAAAAAGATTGGCTTTCCGACAATTAATTTAAGTCGAAGGAATTTTTTAGGAATAAAAAAGAAACCGGCATTTGGCGTATACGCCGGCCAAGTTATTTTAGGTAGGAAAAAACATAAAGCGGGAATTGTGATCGGCCCATTGGACAAGCAAAACCTGCCGAAAATTGAGGCGCATTTGATTAAATTTAATAGCAACGCTTATGGCCAGAAAACAATTTTTGAAATCAATAAATTTATCAGAAAATTTAAGAAGTTCAAAAACAAAAAAGACCTTATTGCGCAAATAAAAAAGGATTTAAAAATATGTTCACAGGTATAATTTCTAAAATTTCAAAAGTGAAGAATGTAAAGCCGATAAATGGTAGTTTTTATGTTGAGATCGCAAATAATTTAGGAAAAATAAAATTGGGAGAAAGCATTAATGTGAGTGGCGTTTGCTCTACCGTCAAAAAAACCGGTGGAAGTATTTCTTTCGAATATATGCCGGAGACTTTGAAGCTTTCTAATTTAGGCCTTCTTAATAAAGGTGATACGGTAAATATTGAACAATCAATGCGCTGGGGTGATAGAATAGATGGGCATATAGTGCTTGGACATATTGACGGAAAAGGCAAAATTCTGAACATAACGAAAGAAGGGAATTCTCGAGTATTTGAAATAAAAATACCCAGTAAAAAATTTATGAAGTTTTTAGTTTACAAGGGATCAGTGGCGGCGGAAGGCATAAGTTTGACAGTAGCTAAGATTTTAAAAAATTCTTTTATTGTTAAAATTATCCCATATACGTTAAAACATACAAATTTAAAATCAAAAAAGAAAGGTGATTTTATAAATTTAGAATTTGATATACTTGCCAAATATGCAAATAAAAAATAAAGAAAAAAATAAAAAATATTTCAACGGTGGTAAATCAAAAGTTGCCGTTGTTCTTACCAGATGGAACAGCGAAATTACCAATCAACTTTTGGGTAATGCGCTGAAAACTCTTAAAAAATGCAAAGTCAATACAAAAAATATTAGGATTGTGCACGTTTCCGGGGCTGTTGAATTGCCTTTGGCTCTGCATAAACTTGCGTTATCCAAAAAATATGACTTTCTGGTGGCACTCGGATGCATTATTCAAGGAGATACTCCGCATTTTGATTATGTTTGCAAAATGGCGCAAGAGGGAATTTTAAAAGTAATGCTTGAAGATAACATACCGATTGGTTTTGGTGTTTTGACAATGAATAATCTAGAGCAAGCTAAACAAAGAATCCATGTCGGTGGCGAAGCGGTCCTAGCAGCGCTGGAACTTGCTTTGTTGAAATAAAATTTTTAGCAATATGAAAAAAGATAATTTATTAAACAAAAAATGCGTGCCATGTGAAGGGGGAGTTCCGCCGCTTGGCCATGAAGAGATTTTAAAGTACTTGAACCAAGTGCCAGGCTGGAAATTGGTTGAAGACAAAAATCCAAATGTACAAAAGTTCGGCGTAGGCGCGAAAATTTCCAAAGAATTTAAATTCAAGGATTTTATCGGAGCGATAAACTTTATTAATAATGTGGCAGAAATAGCAGAATCTGAAGGTCATCATCCGGATATTCATATACATTACAATAAAGTTTTATTAGAACTCTTCACTCACGCGGTCGGTGGCTTGTCCGAAAATGATTTCATTCTGGCCGCCAAAATCGACGCAATGAAATAAATTTTCCTGATTTTCTTAAATTATCATATATGATATATTAAAAAATTTCAGTGGTTCTATTATTTTTGGAAGATTTTTGAATTTTTTCTAAAAAGGTATATAATACAAGCATGAAAATAACTTTTAGGGATAATTCGAAGGGGATGGCTAAAGATGTGCTTTTTGTGGTTATTGGATCTAAAAATGGTTCGGCAAGCTCACCACAGGCAAATGACGAAATAATAAGGGAGAATAATGTAAAAACACTCTATTTGAAATGCGATGAACCAAAAAAAATGAATTTAAGAAAGATTTTTTTACTTGTGCGAAAGATGATTTTAACCGCTAAAAGCGCAAAAGCGCAAAAGCTGGCTTTTGATTTTGGCGATTTTAAGTTTAAAAGTACAAAGCTGTCAGACCAAGAACTCGGAGAACTTATCGGCTCCCAGCTTGATTTTGCAAACTATGAATTTGTGGAATACAAAACACCAACGAAAGAAGGTTTTTCTTTTATAAAAGAAATCATCATTTCTGGCGCCAATGAAGAAATAAAAAAGGCAATTTTAAAAGGCCACATTATAGCCGAAGAGGTAAATAAAACCAGGACACTGTCAAATATTCCGGGTGGAGATATGACTCCGCAAATCTTGGCCAGAAAAGCCAAAGAAGCGGTCAGAAATTTGCCGGTAAAAGTTTCCGTGCTGGGTGAGAAAGAAATGGAAAAACAGAATATGCGAGCAATACTTTCTGTCGGACGCGGATCGGACGAGGAATCTAAATTTATTATTATGGAATATAAAGGGGGATCAAAGCATGAGAAGCCGATTGTGCTTGTCGGTAAGGGCGTGACTTTTGATGCCGGCGGAATAAATTTAAAGCCCTCGTCGTCGCTTCTCGGTATGAATATGGATATGTCAGGAGGCGCGGCGGTAATTCACACGATCGCTTTGGCTGCCAGAATGAAACTAAAAAAGAATGTAATCGGATTAATTCCCTCGGTTGAAAATATGACATCCGGGAAAAGTTACAGGCCGGGAGACGTGATTCGTTCAATGTCCGGCAAAACAATCGAAGTTTTAAATACTGACGCAGAAGGCAGAGTGATTTTGGCCGATGCGTTAACTTATGCTCAAAAATATAACCCTGAAGTTGTAATAGATGTCGCGACTTTAACCGGCGCGGCGATGGTTGCGCTTGGGGAAAGAGCCTCGGCGGTTTTTACCGAAGATGATAAATTAGCCAAGGTGCTTGAAGAAGCGGGAGAAAAAACCGGAGATTACGTTTGGCGTTTGCCGATGTGGGAAGAATATGAGAATGAAATAAAAGGATCTCTGGGGGATTGGACAAATGTCCACAATAAAGATTCTCGTTATGGCGGAGCGATTTATGGCGCAATTTTTCTATACCAATTCATCAAAAGCAAAGCCGGAAGCGGAAAAACTCCGAAATGGGCGCATATAGATATAGCCCCTCGCATGGTCGCGATGGCAGGGGAAAACCTCGCAGTGGGTGCCTTGGGCTCTCCTGTAAGGCTTTTATATAAATTTATTGAAGAATATAAAAATTAGATAAAAATAAATGGATCCCGTTAGAGATAACATAATTTATACTTCATCATATGACATTTTTTATAAAATTTAATAATATAAATCTCTAACGGGATGGAAATACAAACCGACAATTCCGCTTTTCAAATAAAAACTGCCAGTTTTGAGGGCCCTTTTGGGCTGCTTTTGAATTTAATAGAAAAGCGAAAACTTTTTATTAATGATGTATCATTGGCGCAGGTGACCGAAGATTACTTGAATTATGTGAATAAATTAGGCGGACCCGCCTCGACTCGCGAAGGCTCGTCAACGCGAGGCGGGCTCCACCCCGCAGAAATTTCAAGTTTCATTCTGGTGGCATCCACCCTGCTTTTAATCAAATCAAAATCACTTTTACCAAATTTAAATCTTACTTTGGAAGAGGAAGGGGATATACGCAATTTGGAAGAGAGGTTGCGCCTCTATGAACTTTTTACAAAACTTTCGGTAAAAGTTAAAAATAATTTTGGCCAGAAAATAATTTTTGCGCCACTGGAAAGAAAAAATGATCTACGAGCTTGGGGCTACGCAACTTTAGTATTTTTACCGGATGACCAAATCACCAAAGATTCCATGATGACTTTTGCCCGCAATGCATTGGGAGCGATGCCGAAAAAAGTATTTTTACCGAAAGTGGAAGTCAGGCAAGTCGTAAGTATTGAGGAAATGATAGATAAATTGACCGAAAGGATAAAAAAGACGCTGAAAATGAATTTCAAAGATTTTAGCGGAAACGGGAAGGGAATTACTCGCGAAGAAAAAATAACCGTAATCATAGGATTTCTTGCCGTGCTGGAACTTGTCAAGCAAGGAATAGTAGAGGCCGTGCAGGAGAATGAAGAAATAGTTTTACAAAAAATATGAACTTAGAACAAAAAATAGAAGCGATACTTTTCTTTAAGAGTGAGCCGATTTCTTTTAAAAAACTGGAAGGTATTTTGAAAGTTTCAAAAGATAAAATTACGGCGGCCGTTTCAAATTTAAAAACTAATCTTTTGAATAGGGGAATAGTTATATTGGAAAAAAACGATGAAATTATGCTCGGTACCGCGCCGGAACTAAACAAACTTATTGAGAATTTGCAAAAGGAAGAGCTGAACAAAGAGCTTTCCAAAGCCAGCCTGGAAGTGTTGTCCATCGTTCTTTATAAAAATGGCGTGAGTCGAGCCGAGATTGATTATATCAGAGGAGTAAATTCCAGCTTTACCTTGCGCGCGTTATCCATCCGCGGGCTCGTAGAAAAAACCATAGATATAAAAGACAATCGGCGATATATTTATAAGCCAAGTTTTGAACTAATGTCCTACATGGGTATAAAATCCATGGAAGAATTGCCGGATTATCAAGAAATAAATAATTCCATTCAGATTGCGGCGGAGAATTTAGAAAAGGAAAATAAAGAAGCGGAAGAAGTTAATAATTAAAGACAATCCGGATTAATGCCAAGTACATGCTGGTTGATTAAATCTAAATCAGGAACATATTCGTCTCCCAAAAAATCTTTTATATCTTCATCTTTAATTAAATTTTTATATTCTTGCATAAAATTTTTCGCGAGAGGCAGGTAAGACCAGTGCCATTTTTCTTCATTGTAGCCCATGGGCCTAGCGCTTCCCTTCAGATTATAGGGTTGGCAAAAACCGAACTTGTAAGCATTTTGAGTGAACCATTCATATTCTTTTTTGCCCTTTTCACTTTCAAAATATTCAGGATTGGCGTCGTTGATATCTATATCTGTGCCCCAGTGATGCCTGGATGTGCCGGGCGCTGCGCTATATTCTAGTATTTTTTTAAATCTCTCCAGTTCATCAAGAATATCTTTTGTTAAATTTTTTCCATCAACAATCGTGGCACCAGACCATTTATTATTCCAAATATTTTTTTGATAAATAAAATTCCTGGTAGCTGAAGCTATTTTTAATTCTATTTCGTCTTTATCCGCGGCATTTTGCATTTCTAAAAAGGCAGTCAAGGCTTCTTTTCTTAAATACATTTTATTTCCGAGAGTGGTGTATTGTTCAGGAATCAGAATAAAATCCTCTCTTTGCGCCGGGTCAAATTTCCCCATTAGATAAATTTTTTGTTCCGCTTTTTCTTCCGCTGCTTTTTGAATTCTTTCTTGTTCTAAAATCAGTTCATTTGCTTTTTTTTGTTCCAAATCCAAAAGCGATGAGGTGATAATCGGTATCAAAAAAAGAATGAACACAGCCAAGGGCAATATGCGTTTTAGAGTTAATTTTTCCACTTGAAAATAATAACACGCGGATACATTTTAATCAAAAAAATACATGCTATAATCTATCCATGCTTTTAAACTTGGTTAAAATTTCCATACCGATGACATTTGCCTTTTTTTTGGCTCTCTTGCTTACTCCCATTGCCACACATTTTTTCTATAAATACAAAATGTGGAAGAAATATTCCAGAACCGAAAACATAGATGCCACAGCGTCGGATTTTCATAAAATACACAATGGACAAGAAGAATTAAAAACACCGCGGGTGGGCGGAATAATAATCTGGGTTTCTGCCTTATTAACAACTCTTATTTTTTATTTAGTGTCAATTTTATTTCCCTCTATCGGTACGGAGAAAATGAATTTTTTGAGCCGTAATCAAACCATAATACCTTTTTTCACGCTTCTTTTGGGCTCATTAATCGGGCTTTGGGATGATCTTATTCAAATTTACGGGGCGGGAAAATTTGCCCGCGACGATAAATCTTGGCGCAAATGGAAAGCTTTTCTCGTAGCGTTTGTCTCCCTTCTGATAGGTGTTTGGTTTTTTTATAAACTGGGAATGACCTCTATTCATATTCCGTTCGGCGGGGAAATTTATCTGGGTATTTTAATCATTCCATTTTTTATAATAGTATCATTGGCGACTTTTTCCGGCGGAGTGATTGACGGCCTGGATGGGCTTTCGGGGGGAGTTTTGGCTTCCATTTTTGCCGCATATTCAGCAATAGCTTTTGCCAATAATCAAATAGATCTCGCCACCTTTTCCGGAGTCATTACCGGAGTGATACTCGCATTTCTTTGGTTTAATATTCCGCCGGCCAGATTTTATATGGGGGAAACGGGCATTATGGGATTAACGATTACTTTGGCAACACTTGCATTTCTGACCGATTCGGTTTTTATTCTTCCCGTCGTCGCATTGCCGCTGGTCATTACATCTTTGTCAGTTATTCTACAAACTCTTTCAAAAAAATTGCGCCAGGGCAAAAGATTATTCAAACTTGCGCCTATTCATCATCACTTTGAAGCGATTGGCTGGTCATCTTACAAAATCACAATGCGTTTTTGGATTCTTTCAGTTGTGTTTGCTATTATTGGTATAATTTTAGCGATTATCAGCCGATAAAAAATGACCCTTCGACAAAACTCAGGGTCATGGTGAGTAAAATCGAACCATGAAAGAAAAAAAAGTAGACAGATTTTTTCTAATAATTATACTCCTTTTGCTTTTCGTCGGAATTGCTATATTTATTTCGGCATCCCTGGGAATTTTAGCTAAAAATCCAAAGATTTTTTATTCGGTGCTTTTCAGCCAACTGGTTCTCGGTCTTGGAATGGGGTTAGTGGGCATGTATTTTTGTTTGAAAATAGATTACAAATTTTGGCGCCAGTATTCCTTTTTAATTTTTTTAGGATCCATACTGCTGACAGCGTCGGTTTTTATTCCTTCTTTAGGGTGGAGTCATGGGGGAGCGGAAAGATGGATACAATTGGGACCGATTTCTTTTCAACCGGTGGAATTTTTGAAATTCGGGTTTGTAATTTATTTTGCGGCCTGGCTGTCCTGGGTAAAAAATAGAGTGCGGGATTTTAGATTTGGAATTCTGCCGTTTGGTATAATGCTGGCAATTATCGCTTTCATTTTATTAAAACAGCCGGATACAAAAAGTTTTATATTAATTACCATCACCGGCATATCAATGCTTTTTGTTTCGGGCGTTCCCATTAAATATATTTTAGGCGCAGGTTTTGGATTGGCGCTTTTGCTCGGAGCTCTCATTTATCTTACGCCCTATCTGCAAGAACGGGTAAAAACCTTTATTAATCCATCAGAAAACTCGCAGGGTTCTTCTTATCAAATTCAGCAATCATTTATTGCCTTAGGATCGGGCGGTGTCTTGGGGCGGGGATTTGGCCAAAGTGTTCAAAAATTTGGTTATCTCCCGGAACCGCAAGGGGATTCTATTTTTGCCGTTTTGGGCGAGGAATTGGGTTTTGTGGGAGCATTTATCACAATATTCCTTTATATACTTTTTATCCTGCGCGGGTTTCGGATTGCCAATAATTCTCTTGATCTCTTTAGTAGACTTTTAGTCTCCGGAATTGTTATACTCATTATAGTGCAATCATTTATGCACATTGCTTCCACTACCGGGGTCTTTCCGTTGACGGGAGTGCCTTTGGTTTTTATGAGCCAAGGAGGTACTTCGTTAATGGTATATCTTATGGCGATAGGTATTGTACTTAATATATCGAGATTTCAACATCGGGCTCTATAATTAATCCCTATAATCCCTACCCCGGGGATAGGGGAAATCCCCTATCCCCGGGGTAGGGAAAACAAAACCATGAAAATAGTTTTTACAGGCGGAGGGACAGGCGGGCATTTTTATCCAATTATTGCCGTCGCCCAAAAAGTCAATCAAATAATAGATCGAGAACACATAATCGGAGCTAAGCTCTATTATGTTTCGGACGGTCCTTATGACAAAGAAATGCTCGTTGAAAATGGGCTTTTATATGAAGAAATAAGTACCGGAAAGATGCGTACCTATTTTTCTTTTAAAAATTTTTCCGATATTTTTAAAATTTTTTTCGGTACCATTAATGCAATTTTTAAAATGTTTTCAATTTATCCGGATATAGTTTTTGGCAAAGGGGGATATGCGTCATTTCCGACGATTTTTGCGGCCAGAATTTTACATATTCCTGTTTTAATCCACGAATCGGATTCCGCTCCGGGGCGAGTAAATAAATGGGCTGGACATTTTGCTAAAAAAGTCGCCGTATCTTTTATAGAGGCAGCGGATTATTTTCCCAAAAACACGACAGCTTGGACAGGTCAGCCGATAATGACTGAGATAGAACATCCGGCACCGCGCAAAGAAGCATTGGATTATTTTAAAATGGAATCAGGCATACCGGTGATTTTAATTTTAGGAGGTTCTCAAGGCGCGGGACTTGTAAATAATACTATTCTGGATGCATTACCAAGGTTGATCAAAAATTATCAAATTATCCATCAGACCGGCATAAAAAATTTTAAAATCGTTTCTGGACAGGCCGAAGTCGTGCTTGCTGGCAATAAACATAAATTGAAATATCTGCCTATTCCATTTTTAAATCCTTTGCAAATTAAAATGGCTGCCGGAGCAGCGACTATTATCGTTTCCCGCGCCGGATCAACTTTATTTGAAATAGCGTCTTGGGGTGTGCCATCGATTTTAGTTCCTTTTACCAATTCAAATGCAGATCATTCAAAAAAAAATGCTTTTAGCTATGCACGAGCTGGGGCTTGCAGCGTTGTTGAAGAAATAAATATGACCGCCAATATTTTAAGTTCAGAAATTGAAAGAATAATGGGGGATAAAACCGAATATGAATTAATGGCGCAAAATGCAAAAGCTTTTAGTAAATCGGGTGCCGCAGAAAAAATTGCCCGCGAATTAGTGGATATAGCTTTGAGCCATGAGAAAAAATAAAAAAGAACGGTTCTTAAAAATTTTCCCAAGAACCATTTTTATGTTAAAATGTTTATATGCCAGATAAAAAAGTCGTAACCAGATTCGCGCCTAGTCCGACAGGGCATTTTCATGTTGGTGGAATTCGTTCTGCCTTATTTAATTTTTTATTTGCCAGGCAAAACAATGGAACATATATTTTGCGAAGTGAAGACACGGATAAGGAACGATCCAGAAAAGAATACGAAGATGAATTTCTAGAACTTTTTGATTGGCTTGGATTGAAGCATGATATGTTTTTTAGACAATCCGACAGATTGAAACTTTATCAAAAATATATACAAAAAATGATGGATGGTGGATTTGCTTTTTTATCAAAAGAAATACCGACAGAAGAGGGCCAAAGAGATGAAGTAATACGTTTTAAAAATCCGAATAAGAAAGTTACATTTAACGATTTGGTTTTAGGTGATATAACGGTAGATACTACCGATTTGGGAGATTTTATTATAGCTCGTGATATAAATGAACCGCTTTACCATTTAACAGCAGTAATTGACGATTTTGAAATGGGAGTAACTCATGTAATTAGGGGACAAGAACATGCCCCCAATACACCGCGTCAAATTCTTATTCAGGAAGCTATCGGGGCTCCGAGGCCGACATACGCTCATTTACCTCTTATTTTAAATAAAGAAAGGGCTAAACTTTCAAAACGAGATGAGTCTGTCCCGCCAGCAATTGAATACAAAAAAATGGGTTATTTACCCAGTGCGCTATTGAATTTTATAGCGCTTAATGGATGGAACCCTGGGGGAGAACAGGAAGTTTTTACGTTACCTGAATTAATAAAAAAATTCGATATTTTAAAAGTACAAAAAGGCGGTGGAATTTTTAATCCAGAAAAATTAGAATGGTTTAATAGGGAACATATAAAATTATTACCTCAAGAAGAAATAAATAAAAATATTTTGGAATGGCTACCGGAGAATATGCGAAACCCTAAAATTATTCCTGTAGTTTTAGAAAGGATTTCTAAATGGAGAGATGTGAAAGAAATGGCGCAAAGAGGGGAGTTAGATTTTTTCTTTAGACGGCCGGAATTTCCTAAGAAAAAACTTTTGTTTAAAAATACCTCACCGGAGAAAATATCCGCTAATTTTAATCAAGCAATAAAAGCGTTGGAGGGATTAAATGAAGAAAATTTCAGCAAAGAAAATATCAAAACCGCATTGATGGCCATAGCTGATAAATTAGACAGCAGGGGAGAGATACTTCACCCCATCCGCTTTTCTCTATCTGGATTGGATAAGTCTCCGGATCCTTTTATCATAGCTGAAATTTTAGGAAAAAATGAAACTTTATCTAGATTACAAAAAGCTGTTTAATATAATAATTTTAGTAATTTTACTGATAATTCCCATTGCTTTTTCTTATGCGCAACAAACTGCTTTAGATATTAAAAATAAGATAATAGAGAAAGATTCTGATATAAAAAAACTGGAACAGGAAATTGCCGCTTATCAAATACAGCTTGATAATTTAGGGCAGCAAAAAAGTTCTCTAAATAGTTCTTTGAAACAACTTGACTTAACTAGGAAAAAATTAATTGCAGATATTGCCGTAACTCAAAATAAAATTGACAAAACAAATCTTAAAATACAAGGTTTGAATAGAGATATAAATACTAAACAAAATTCTATCTCTAATAACATTGAGTCAATTTCTCTTGGCATGAAACAAATTAATGAATTTGAAAGTGGAAGCATTGTGGAGAGCATTCTTTCTTCCAATAATTTTTCTTTAATTTGGAATGATATTGATAACACAATAACTATCCGGGAAAAAATTAGAGACAAAATAATGGAATTAAAACAGATAAAAGGAGAATTGGAAGATACTAGAAAAGAAACGATAGACGCAAAAAATGAATTACTTAACCTAAAATCTGAACTAGCTGATCAGAAAAAAATTGTTGAGCAAAACACAAATGAAAAAAAGAAACTTTTGGTACAAACAAAAAACAATGAAGCAAATTACCAAAAGATTTTAAAAAATCGACTGGCTCAAAAAGACGCATTAGAAAAAGAGCTTCGCGATTATGAATCACAACTTAAATATATTTTGGACCCATCTAAATTACCTAATGCTGGAGTATTTTCTTGGCCGCTCGATTATATTTTTGTAACCCAACTTTTTGGAAAAACAGTGGCTGCCAAAAAATTATACATTTCCGGTTCTCATAACGGAGTGGATTTCAGAGCTTCAGTAGGCACACCGGTCAAAGCTATGGCTGGAGGGGTAGTGGCAGGCACTGGAGATACCGACAAACAATGTCCTGGAGCTTCTTTCGGCCGTTTTATATTTATTAAATATGATAATGGATTGTCCAGTGCTTATGGACACCTTTCTTTAATAAAAGCGAATACAGGAGAGAGGGTAACGAGAGGCCAAGTAGTAGCCTATAGTGGCAACACGGGATATTCTACGGGTCCACACCTTCATGTTTCAGTTTATGCTCCCGACGCTGCTGAAGTGAAAAGTATCCCTAGTAAATCATGTCCCGGCAGAGTTTTAACTCAGCCGATTGCGCCAATCAATGCTTATCTTGATCCGATGTATTATTTACCATCTTTATGAATATAAATTTGCCCTGATTTAATAATTTGTGGTAATATATAACATATATTATGAAAAATATAGTAAAAAATAATAAAGAAAGTGAACCTGCCTCGACTGGACAAGGCGGGTTCATCAAAATAATAGTAATTATTATTGTCGTTTTGCTTTTAATGCGTTATTTTCATTTTACAATATCTGGAATCCTGGCTTACTTTCATCTTTCTTGGATTGAAATTATTAATTGGCTCAAAGGGGGCCTTAATTGGTTCAAAGATCTATTTAATAGTGTTAAATGAAATTATGTCCGTAAAAAATTCACTCTGGACTGTCGAAAAGATTAAAGAAGGATTTGATAGATTTATAAAAGAAAAAGGTAGGCTTCCAAAATCGTTAGAAATAGATGAATTAGATTATTTACCTTCTAGAAAATTAATAGAGAGAAATTTTGGTGGTTTAGAAAAATTAAGAGGGGAGCTTGGTTATCTTGATACTCACTTTGGTAAGGGTAAATTTAGGTCTGAAATTGCCCACAGAGCGAATACTAGTGGTAGAAATATTGAATTAGCCCTAGAAAAACTACTTAAAGACAAATTTGGCGAGGTTTTTGTACACACAGAAAAAATATTTGATAACACAAAAAACCGTGTTGATTTTTACATTTATTCCCCAAGTGGCAATTTTGGAATTGATGTATTTGGTACTGAAACAATGCACAATCTTCAAACGAACATGAGTGCAAAAATGAGGAAATATTCTGGTTTTAAAGAAAAATTATTTTTTGTTGTAGCAGGAAATTTTTTCTCTCAGGCAGATTTAGATACATATGTGTTTAATAAACGCAATATTCTATCAGTAAATGCAAAAATTATAACAATTAAAAGTTTAGAGCAGGTTTTAAGTAATATAAAAACTTACCCCAACCCATTACTTTGATAAATATCCTTATTTACTATTGGTACGCTAAAGTACCTTACCGAAAGATATATTGTGCGACATGGGTATGTATGTATATGGAATACTCCCCTTTTAATTAAGTAATCAAGGAGTAAATAATTTATTTTACCAGTAGCTTTTTTGGATACTTAACTAAGAATTTATTTCTAGAGTGTTTTACCCCATCCTTTCCTATAATACCAATACCATCTGTAAATACTTTTATTTCTGCTTGTTCTAATTCAAGTAATTCTTTAACTAAAAACATTCCTATACCTTGTCCTTTTTTATTAACCTTCTTAGCTTCTCTTCCCCTGTACCCTTCTTTGGTTAATTTTTCTAATTCTTCGTTTTCAATATAAAGGCTTAGCATTTCTATGGAAATAAAAAAATAATCTTCCTTATTAAAGAAAGTTATTTTTATAGAGGAATCTTCTTTTGTGTATTTTATTGCATTATCAAAAATTTGATACATTACTACTTGAAAAATTTCATAATCTAGCATTATGGCTTGATTACAATCTTCAATCTCTTCAACTGATACATTCTTTTTATGAAAATCTTGAAAGAATAAGTGTAATATACTCATCAACGCATTTTTTATCTCATGTCTTGTTCTTTTAGGTTTTTGATATGGTCCATACAGTTTTTCTGCTACGGAAAATTCAGTCTTTATTCCAATATTATTTTTCATAATATTCATAAGTATTGACGGTATTTTTGATATTTCTTCCTTTATTTTGTATTCAATAAACTTTTTTCTTTCTTCTTTTTTTGTTTTTATTAATAAATCTTCTGGAATAATACTATATAAATCTTGTATATTATGTGCATTTAAGGTTCTTAAATTATGAATTATCCTTCTATTTTTAACCTCTGACCTCGCTTTGGTTGAAATTTGAATGTTTTTAATTACCATTAAAAGGTCCAATCTAACCTTTAATTTTTCCTTAAAAAGTCTTGGTCTATCTACTATTTCCCTATCATTTGTTATTAAATAAGCAAAACCATCTTTATTGAGAATTAACCCATGTCGATATTTATTTCCATCGACAACAAAAATTTCGCTTTCTACTTTGCAAGATTGGAATTTTTCTATAAATTTATTAGGTAAAGTTGAATATATTTTCCTTCTTTTTTCATCAAGAAGATGTATATACGTTTCCATTTTTTAAAAAATATCTTTACTAAAATTATCTATAAGACTTTCAAACTGATAAGGAACAGCATCCTTTGGTAAACGCGCATCAGCTTTTTCAAGTGAAGTGTCAAATCTATCTCCTATTTTCTCTGCTGAATATACAACAATTTTCTTGTCTGGATATTTTTCTTTCAACGCGTCTACTAATCCTAACCCCTCACGATTTGGAAATAAATCGGGCAATACTCCCTGTATATCCACGAAACAAATATGTGCTTTTTTTAAAGTTGGATCATTTATGGATAGAATATTTTTTATTTCAGTATTTTCCCAACCAGATTTTTTTAATATATCTACAACTTTAAAACTAGTGTCGTCATCAACAAAAAGTACATTAGTTATTTTTTTTCTTTCTTCATCACTTAAATGCTTTTTGGGTTTAATAATAGGATCTTTCGTGTCTATATTAACAGTCTGAGTAACGGTTTGATTATTACTTTGATTATTACTATTACTAACTTTTTCATTTATATCTTTTTTCTTCTTTTTAAAAATTTTAAACAAGCCAACTAAAATAGTTACCCCTATTCCACTAAAAACCCACCCAATCCAGTCTTTATTAAGTTGCCACCATTGGGTCATATATCATTATTTTAACACATATTATAATTTTCTCAATTAACTAAATTATTTACTGACATGAGTTGGAAAGCGCATAGCCGGCCTGTTGCGCTTCTTCCCCTGTCGCAAAATAGACTCTGTTTTCTTGTTTTATTGTTTTGCCTGCAGAGCAACTGATTGTGTAGTATTTACTTCCCCTAGTTGAAGCGAAAAAAATTTTTCCGGCTGAACTTTGGATTATTGGAGAAATTTTAGTTGTTGTTTGTAAGGAATTTTCAGATAAAATAGCGCTGGCTCCCTGGTCTTCCGCCTGATTAGGATACTCTATTTTTACGCCAGATGACCCATTTTCCTTGGACAATCTGCCTAATTCAAATGAACCCAAACCAACCAAAACAATAATAATAACTATCAAAATATCCTTCCCTTTTTCATTTTCAATAAATTGCTTGATTTTTTCCATGAAATTGTTTATACTTGTTTTGCTTTAGTTTATAGAAGGATATTAACATTAAATAACATAATAGCAAAATGGCACATAGAAAAGCCGGCGGAACCGCCAAAAACTTAAGAGATTCCAATCCTAAATACCTCGGTATTAAGCTGACTGATGGAGAAAGAGCCCAATCCGGCTCTATTATCGTCCGTCAGCGCGGTACAGTCATTATGGCGGGCAATAATGTCGGTTTGGGTAAAGATCATACCCTATTCGCTCTCAAAGACGGCACGGTTAAATTTGGCTCAAGACGCAAAACTTCCTTCAACGGCAACACTGTAGTAAAAAAGGTAGTGAGTGTAAACTAGCTTTAAATCCTCTCCACAATCAATTTAAATGAAGATTTTTTGTCTTTTATCTCAATCGGGATTTCGTGCTCCCCTACTTCTTTTATCGGTTTTTCAAGAACGATAAATTCTTCGCTGATGTCGGCGTGATGCTGGCTTTTCATTGCTTCAATAATTTCTTTTTTATGAATAGCTGAAAAAAGATGTCCTAATTCATTTGCTTTGCCTTTTATGGTGATAACTTTGCCTTTTACTTCTTCTAAATTTCTCGCTAGAAGATCTTCCTGCACTTCCCTTTCTATTGCTATATTTTTCTTTCTTTTTTCCAATTCGGCAATCGCCTTCGGTGTTGCCATTTCCGCCAGCTTTTTGGGAAATAAAAAATTCATCGCATAGCCGCCGTTTATTTCTTTTATATCGTGCCTTTTCCCTACCCTCGGCACATCTTGTAAAAATATTACGCGCATTTTATTTTTTAAGGACAGTCCTTTGGGAAACTCTCTTAAGGACTGTCCTTGCTAATTTAATAATAACTCCACCGCTTTATCCAATTGCGGATCTTTTTTAGCGTCTAAATCTTTTTGAGTAATTTCCACCGGATAATCGGGCGTTAATCCCTTTTCTGAAATGGAAGTTCCATTCGGAGTCAGCCATCTGGCAACTGTAATTTTTAAAATAGTATCCGGAGTGATATCGACAACCTCTTGTACGGAACCTTTGCCGAAACTTTGGCTTCCTACCAATTTTGCGCGTCCATTGTTTTGCATCGCGCCAGCGAGTATTTCCGAAGCGGAAGCGGAACCATTATCTATTAAAATTACGAATTTCAATTTATCGTTGAAGATATCATAACCCTTGCTTCTGAATATTTCCGGCGCCTTATTGTTGCCATAGTCCTCGGTTACGATGATTTTTCCTCCTTTCAAGAACCAGCTTGCCATATCAACGGCTGAATCCAAATAACCGCCCGGATTTCCTCTTAAATCAAGTAAAAGTTTATCGCTTCCGGACTCCACAAATTGTTTCATCGCCTGACGGAAAAGATTGGCGGAATTAGCGGAAAAACTGTAAAGTTTAATTACAAAAATTCCATCTTTTCTCAATTCCGTATCAAGGGTCGGCAGGTTGATAGTATCTCTGACAATTTTTATTTCTTTCGGCTGTTGATTTCCTTCGCGAAAAATTGTTAGCGTGACTGTTGTTCCCTTCGGCCCTCGTATCAATTTAATCGCTTCTTCAATACCTAAACCCGTTGTGATCGTTTTATCAATTTTAAGAATTTTATCACCGGGTTTAATATCGGCTCTATAAGCGGGGGTGTCTTTAAGCGGAGCGATAACCGTGAGAACTTTATCTTTCATGCCGACTTCCATGCCAATTCCATCAAAATTACCGGCTATTTCATCCTTAAATGACTTTGCCTCATCTGGGGTGAAAAATACGCTGTAGGGGTCGTTTAATGAGCCTATGAGGCCTGAAATTGCTCCATAAATCCTATTTTGGTCGGTTATCTTATCAGCGGTCGAATATTTTTCATTGATAGTATTCCAAACTTTCCAAAACGGAGAAAAGTCGGCTTGAGTTGTGACCTGTGTTTCTTTTCCGGATACGCCTGTCACTTTATCTATCTCCGGGCGATTATGGTTCCCAACATAAACACCGAAAAGAAAAAATAAAGCCACCAACAAAACAGTAGTCGCAAAATATCTTGTTTTAGAAAATTTTTCCATCAGCTTTTATATTTCCCCGCCTGCATCGCTATGCGAAGCATTGCGGGCAGGTTCACCCTCACGCTCATACACACTTTCATTTTTGTTAAAATCGCTATTTTCTGAAAAATTGTCAAAAGTTTTTTCTTGATGTTCTTCTATTTTATAATCCTTATATAACATGTAGCTTAAATAGACAAGTCCCAGCCCGGTCAGAGTAGACAAAACATCTTTCCAGGAGGACGGAAAACCCAAGTATGGTAATATCACCACCCAAATTCCCAAAAACAAAAATATTCTCGCTTTTCGCATGAATACATTGTATTTCATAAATGCGCAAAATGCAAATGTTTTTACTTGAAATATTCCGGGGTATTTAGAGACATCCAGTCAAGAAGCTCTCGCATAATAGAAGACGCGCCGATACTATTGGTTGAAGGTCCAGCCTCTACCATTAAGGCAAAAGCATATTTTGGATTCTCGTATGGAAAAAAACCGATGACCCAGGAATTCACTTTATTTTTCGCAACGCCAATCTGAGCGGTACCGGTTTTGGCGGCAATTTGCACATAGGGTACGTTTAATACCGTCGCCGTTCCATAAGTTACTGCGCTTTTCATTCCTTGATGCACAACATCAAAATATTCTTTATTTAGATTTAGAGCGAAAATTTGATTTTCTTTTACAGTATCATTTAATAATAAATGCGGAATCAACAATTTTCCGCTATTGGCAATAGCTCCGACGGCGCGAGCCATTTCTATTGGAGTCACTTGGAAGCCGTATTGCCCGATGGCCGTATGGTAAGTGTCTCCGATACGCCAAGGGTCTCCTTTAAAATTGACTATTTTCCATTCCGGACTTGGAATTGTACCTTCTTTTTCGTCTGGCAAATCAATTCCAGTTTTGTCTCCCAAACCGAAAAGTTTCGCATATTTTCCAATATTTACAATGCCGAGTCCTTTTTGATTTTCAAATCCCCCTCCAATTTCATAAAAATAAATGTCGGAAGAAACCGCTATTGCTTCTTCCATATTTGTCCAGCCATTTACTCTCCAGTCCTTGAAAACAGTTTTTTGGTCCGGGAAATAAGGGTTGGGAATTGAAATAGAACCGGTTGAAAGAATTTTTTTATACGGATCAATTACACCTTCAGTTAAAGCACCTAAGGCAAAAAATGGCTTGACGATTGACCCCGGAGCATAAAGTCCCGAAATATCCCTATCCAAAAAAACTTTTCTTTTATCGGTCAGATAACTATTAATTTTTACTGTGTCTTTTCCGAATGAGAGAATTTCGGAATTATACTCTGGAAAACTTGTAGTAGTTATGATTTCTCCATTCTCTACGTCCATTATTACCCCTGCTCCGCCGGTAAAAGTCCTACTTTTTGACAGATTCTCAAAAAGAGTGAATAATTCCTTTTGTATTCGCGAATCAATAGTTGTTATTAAATCAGCGCCCTGTTTGGGGATATTTACAATATTTTCTGAATATATTTTCCCCAATGCATCCGTTTCTATTATTTTTGACCCGTTTTCGCCCTTCAGCGAATCATTATACTCTTTTTCAAGTCCGTCTTTGCCCATAAATTCTCCCTGCCAATAATTGCCTGTTTTATCCTGGGTGGGATAGCTGACGTAGCCCAACAGATGCGAAAGCCCGGGCGATAAATATGCGCGGGTAGGAACAGGAGCTTCTTCTGTTTTTTTGTTCCAAGCTAATTTTACCTTATTACGGTCATAAATTATTCCCCTATCGGTGAAAATAATGGCTTTTTCTAAAACATTATTTTGGCTTCGCTTAAAATACATCTCGCCTTTTTGTATTTGGAGATAAAGAAGGCGAATTCCGAAAATTCCGGTAAAAATTATAAATAAAATACCCAGAGAAAAAATAGTTTTTTTAGGAATTGGTTTTTCTATTCGTCCTTCGAATTGCTGGCGATTAAAATTTTGCAGATTTTTTGAGTCAAGAAAAATCTCGTCCGGTTCGACAAAAGAATTTTCATTTTTTATTTTATTCCTTTTAATTATCCTTGGTATCATTTTTTTTAACTACGGCAACATAAATTTAAGAATAAAATTTAAGTTTCCTTTTTAAAAATTCCAACAGCACTAGAACCAAAATAGAAACAATAAAAGAAATAAAAATTACGTTGGAAAACTTTGCTTCTTTTACCCCGTAAAGTAAATCTGACAAAAGAAGCAAAACGACGACTTCCCAAAAAATAGCAAAATAAATCATGCCAGCCAGCGCTAATATAACGGATACCCAAAAAGGCATAAAAAGTATTGAAAACAAGAGTAAAACAGAAGCTAAAATTCTAAGCGCCATAATTCTATCTTACACGCTTTACTTTAAAATACAAATTCAATACACTTCTTGCTGATAGCACCTCTCGCAATAAATAATTTCAGGTCGCTCGGGAGCATAGGAAGTTTCAAATTCAACATCACATTTTGATGTACCGTGTAAGTGATTTTCCTTGTCACACATACAAGTCCGGTGCCAAAGTTTTAATGGGTTCCTTTGTTTTAATCTTTGATAATGTCGACAGTTAGGACACAAGCGTGGTATTGGTAAATTCATTCTTTGATAAAATTGCAGTTCCGGTTCAATGATTTTGAAAGCTTCCGTGCATTGTTCATTACACTTGCCTTGATGTTCGCATTCAATGACTTTGTCAATGATGTCTTCTTTTACTTCTTTGATATTGTCTAGAATATCTTCATTTCTAATATCTATTTGGTAGTTTCTAGTTTCCTTTTCTCTCCATTGATATCCCTGTTTTAAAGCTTTTTCTTTGGTTAAGGGGAAATATTCTTGAGCGATTGTTTCATTGTAGCAGAATGGGCTTAACTCGGACGGGAAAAATTCCCCATATTTGTAGACCCTTCCTTTGGCATCAATATATGGCATATCGTTCATGTGCTGGATGATTTTTGGGACCAATTTTTCGTATTGCTCTTGGGTGTACTGTTTGTTTAGGATGCAGTAATTTTTTTTCCTTAAGCCATAACATCCGAAAAGATTGCTTGAACCATGGCAATTCCATGAATAATAGATATTATTAGACGCATAAACAGTCGTGGTAAATTTATTTGAATTCCCCACATCGTTGTCCACATTTTCATAAGAAAAATCGTTTCGATATTGACCTATGGCATCATATGCATCTTTAGTTTCAGCTACGGCAAAAATATATTTGATATTCTCACAATTTCTGAATATATCAAAACAAATTTTTGAATTTTTTGAAGAATCAATATTATCTCCGGTGCAATTGGTTGATCCGATAATGTTGGCATATTTATATATATTAGAAGAAAGAAGTTTTTTAATTTGATTTAATTTTACATTTTCTTTATTTTTCCAACTGCTCAGGTTTATTTCAAGAATTTTTTCCTGATATTCTTTTTTGGTATATTGTTTATTAAATATGCAATAAGATTTGCTTATTAAGTTAATGCATCCAAAACACTCCGAACAGTTTCTGCAGTTATAAAGAAAAAAAGAATTAGTGCAATTTTTACAATTTTGGCTATATTTTAGCCCATACGATTCGTGGCAGTTAATACATTCATACATAAGTTCGCTTTTTCCTACATTTAAAAGGTCCATAGAGTCCTTGGTCCAAGTAGCCATTCTAGTATATCGCACATTTTCATTAAATCCAGATCCAAAAACTAAATAACATCCTTTATTGTCATCAGTAAAGTTTGCATATTCGCTATTTACAGAATTAAGATTTGAAAGCCCAAGAAGCGGCGCTCTTTTTAACAACCCGCAATATTGTTCAAAAAATGTGTGCGAAAAATCATATTCAGCTCTGGAATCAAATGGATCCCATTTATCGCCCCACCAACAATCATGGCAATATACAATGTAAGATTTATCAGGATCATACATTGAAATTATATCCTTTTGGCAAAAATTGCATGACCTTTTATATAAAGATCTTTCATTACGCCAAGTCATTCTTCGTATCATCCTACATTCCGGACAAAAAGTAGGCGGAGAAACTTTTATTTTTTCATAGAAATTAAAATCTTCCGACTCTATAGTAAAGTCATTTTTACAGTTTTGGCAGGTTTTTGTTTCCAGTTTCATTTTAACGAAGCGAGTTTTGAAGCCAGACCGGTGTAATTTTCTGGAGTAATTTTAAGAAGTTCTTTTTTTATTTTATCGCTGACTTCTAAATTGTTAATAAACTGATGAATGTCAGAAAGGGCAATATTTTTGCCTCGAGTCAACTCTTTTAGTTTTTCATACGGCATTTTTACGCCTTCCCTTCTTAAAATTGTTTGAATGGCTTCGGCTATAACTTCTGGATGATTGTTCAAATCTTCTTTAATTTTTTTCTTATTTACTTCTATTTTAGACAAACCCTTTAATAAATTTTCGTAAGCTATTAAAGAATAAGCAAGAGCTGAACCAAAATTTCTTTCCACTGTGGAGTCTGATAAATCTCTTTGAAGTCGCGAAATTGCCAATTTACCTGAGAAGAAGTTAAAAAAAGCGTTCGCTAGTCCCAAATTGCCCTCACTATTTTCAAAATTAATTGGATTTATTTTGTGTGGCATGGCTGAAGAACCGATTTCTCCACTTGCGGATTTTTGCACAATCCATTCATCGCTGATATATTGCCAAATATCTTGATTAAAACCAATCAAAATAGTGTTTATTCTTCGCAGGCAATCAAATATTTCCACCTCTTTGTCATGGGGATCGATTTGGGTTGTTGGCAAATTTAATTCTAATTTCATTTTCCTGCCTTGATTTAATTGTTTTACAAAATTGTGAGAAAATAAAATCCAATCAACTTTAGGATAAGCAACCATATGCGCGTTCCAATTACCCGTAGCGCCACTAAATTTAACTGATATTTTTTCATTTTTTAAAATTTCAAATTGTTTTTTTAGGCGGACAGCAAAAACTTTCATTTCTTTGCCAAGTGTTGTGGGTGAGGCAGGTTGTCCGTGAGTTCGCGAGAGCATTGGCAAGTCTTTGTGTTTTTTAGAAAAAAGTTCAAGACTTTCGATTACTTCGTTTATTTTGGGGATTATAATTTTTTCCAAAGCGTCTCCCAACATCATTCCACGAGCTGGAGTATTAATGTCATATGAAGTCAGTCCGAAATGAATCCATTCGAGACTGTTTTTTAGTGATGTTTTTCTAAGTTTTTCTTTTAAGAAATACTCGACTGCCTTGACATCATGATGCGTTGTTTTCTCGATATTTTTTATTTGTTCAAAATCTTTCTCGGATAACCGATATAAATTCCTAATTTTTTTTATTTCCGCAACACTTAGTTTTCTTAAGGCTGTTTTTCCCAGCAAAGAAAGCGCAATAAAATATTCTCCTTCAACAATCACTCGATATTGCATTAATGCCTTCTCGCTGGAAAAAGAAGACAAAACAGAAGTTAATTTTCCATACCGCCCGTCTATTGGTGATATTGAATTAAGTGACATATTTTTAAATTAAATTATTAATATTTTTTCTATAATCTATATTTTGATCGTTTGAAATTACTGAGCGTTTCCAGTGATGTAGTATGATGAAACCAATAATAATGAAAATTGTCATACTCCCTGCAGCAATACGATAAGCAAGGATTTCCGTGCCCATAGCCCAAATTATTCCTCCCCAAGTAAGTGGTCCTACTAAGGTTGAAAAACGTTCGGCTATTGTATAAAAAGAAAATCCATACCCCATATTTTTTTTAGGTATAACAATAGTCAAATATGCGCGAGTAACTGTCCATACAGAACCTATAAGTAATCCAATAAAAGGTGTTAATATGGCTACTGAAAGAAAATTGGGAGCTAATGCCAATACAGGAAGAGCAATAATCCAACCAAGTAAAATAAATTTTAAAGTTTTCAGCGCGCCTATTTTATCTCCCAACCAGCCAGCAATAATACTACCAACAGCAGACATTACCAAAACAGCCAGAAGTAAAATAGATTTATAAGTATCTGGAGCGTGAAAAACTCTCTCAAGATAAATTGAATAATTATTAGTAACAGTCAGCAACGCATCATTAAAAAAGAAGAAAGCTATTAACATAGGAGTGGCGGCTGACATTGCAAAGAATGCAATCATTTTTTTAATTGAAGTTTTAATTTCACCTTGAGTTTTAGGGAGGTTAATTTCGTCAATGGGTTTCTTTGACTCTTTAAAAAATATCATCATGGGAAGCGCAAGAACAAAAAAGACTGGAACAGATATCAACAAGGGTGTAATACGAGAACTGGCAAATGGAAATGTAATTAAAATACCCACTACAAAACCCAAAGAGCTTGAAAAGTTTCCAATACCCGAGACTCGAGATTTATTAGTTTCGTCTGCAATATCATCCAGCATTGGATTATAAAACACAAAGGACAGTTGGTAAAAATACTGTCCAATTAAAAACAGAAAGGCAATAAGCAAAACACTACTATTCATTCCTGCTAAAATGGCAACCAGCCCATAAAAGATAAAAGTACCGATTGTGGTAATATTTAACCAGTATTTTCTACCACCATGCAAATCTGTGCGAGCCGCTAGAATCGGGGCTGTAAATAGAAGAATGACTGTGGTTATTGCAAAGATTGCGTTGTACCAAAAATCCGATAAACCAGCATCTACCACAACCCATACCGCAAAATAGAGAACAAAGTTAATATAAACGATAGAATTAGCAAAATCGTATAGAGACCAAAGAAAAAGTTGTTTTTTGTTCATATTATGTATTTTCTAAGATTATTTTCTATTCTTTTTTCAATATCTCCTGTCTCAACCACAAAAGGATTTCCGGTAATTTGCTCGAAAATTTGTATATATCTGCGAGATAATTCCGCGACTAAATCTGGAGGCGCCGGTGGCATCACTTTATCTTTATATGGATCGCAATTTTCCTTAAACCATAAACGTAGAAATTCCTTATCAAAATTTTCCGGTTCCAAACCTTTCGCAATGCGCTCCTCATATGTTTTTGCTTGCCAATATCTTGAAGAATCGGGAGTATGAATTTCATCAATCAAAATTATCTCATTGTTTTCATCCAAGCCAAATTCATATTTGCAATCCACCAGAATTAATCCTTTTTGCAAAGCAATTTCCTGTCCCCGCTTGAATAATTTCAAAGAAATATCGGCAACTTTTTCCCATTGGTCTTTAGTCATATAGCCGCCATCAACTATGTCTTTACTGGAAAGCGGTCGGTCGTGTTCTTCATGTTTCGTAGTAGGCGTTAATACAACTTTATCTAATTTTTGATTTTTATGCATGCCATCGGGAAGCGTAAAATCTCCAAAATTCCTTAAACCTTTTTGGTATAATGTCCACAAAGCAGTTCCAGTAACGCCGGTGATATAAGCCCTTGGCACTACTTCTACCGGTAGAACTTTACATTTTTTACCTACGATTACATTAGGATCAGGAAAATCTATAACGTGATTTTTTATAATATCTTTCGTATTCTCAAACCAAAACTTACTAACTTGTGTCAGCACTTGTCCCTTACAAGGTATCAGCGCCAAATTACGGTCAAAAGCCGAATACCTATCAGTGGAAACCATGATTACCTTATCACTTTGAATATAAACATCTCTTACCTTGCCGATATATTTTTCTCCTAAATTCTTAAAATTTGTTTTTTCTAAAATATTCATTTTATTTTAAAATTACTTCGCCTTTACCTTTAATAATTTTACCAATCCAAAAAACTTGATGATTTTTTAACAAAAGTTCAATTTTTTCCTTTTGTTCGGGCGGCACAACGATTACCAATCCTATGCTCATATTAAACACGCGATACATTTCTTCTTCCGACACTTTGCCGATTTTTTGCATATAAGGAAAAATTGGCAGCATCGGCCAAGAACCTTTTTGAATTTCTACATCAAGGTTTTTGGGAAGTATTCGCGGAATATTTTCAATAAATCCACCTCCTGTGATATGCGCAATCCCTCTTATATCAATACCATTGTCTAGAAGCATAAAAATTGGTTTACAATAATTTATATGAACCTTCATTAGAGTTTCACCCACTGTTTTATCCGATAATGCGCCTTTTGTTTTAACTGTGTGTTTGGCTTTTTTAAAAAGCAAAGCGCGCGCCAGAGAAAAACCGTTGGTGTGAAGTCCGCTTGATGGAAAACCCAAAACAATATCTTCCTTTTTTATTCTTTCTCCGGTAATTATTTTATCTTTCTCCACAATTCCGGTGATAGATCCAGCAATATCATGCTCGCCTTTCACATAGACACCCGGCATTTCAGCTGTTTCTCCGCCAATTAGCGCTATATTATTTTCTTTACAAGCTTTTGCCATACCTTTGACAATATTTTCCACAACTCTCGGTTCAAGTTTTTCATTGGCTACATAATCCAAAAATGTCAGAGGCCGAGCACCCATGGCGAGTATGTCATTGCAACAGTGATTTACTATGTCTTCCCCAACTGTGTCGTATTTTTTCATCATTTTAGCGATGGTGAGCTTGGTGCCGACTCCATCAATACTCTGAACCAGAACAGGATTCTTATAATTTTTTATGATATCCGTAAGTTCATATAGCCCACCAAAACTGCCTATATTTTTTAATACGGCTTTTGTATGGGTGGAAGCGATATAACCCTTAATTCTTTTTACAACCTCGCTACCTTTTTTAATATTTACTCCTGATTTTGTATAAAGATCGGTCATAATTTATTTTTCTAGATATTTTTTATATCCAATTTTTGAAAGTTTTTCCCCTTTGATTTTTACCTCGTTGTTTATTTTTTCTTTATAAGCAACCAATTTATCTTGCAAGCTTTTATTGTTTATTGCTAGTATTTGAACAGCCAGCAATCCGGCGTTTTTCCCGGCATTGATGCCTACGGTTGCCACCGGTACTCCGGGAGGCATGTTTACCGTGGAAAGAAGCGAGTCAAGTCCATCTAAATTTTTTGTTTTTACTGGTACACCTATGACTGGAATAGTTGTGAGCGCGGCTGTGATTCCAGCCAAATGGGCTGCGCCTCCGGCGCCGGCAATAATCACTTTGAGTCCGCGAGGTTTTGCATTTGTAGCGTATTTATGCACCAATTCCGGTGCGCGATGGGCAGAAGCCACTTTAATTTCATAAGATACGCCGAATTCCTCAAGAATTTTTGCCGCTTCTGCCATCACTTCCAAATCAGAATCCGAGCCCATAATTATGCCTATTTTGGAGTTATTTTTCACATTTTTATATTATCATTTTTATTCTTTTAATGAAAGTGCTTTTTTGCCAATATCCCTCCTGTATTGCATTCCTTCAAACGAAATTTTTTCTATGGCTTTATACGCTTTAGCCAGCGCGTTTTCTAAAGTATTTCCTGTAGCCGATACTCCAAGCACACGCCCGCCATTGGTAACCAAATTATTGTTTTCCATTTTTGTTCCCGCGTGAAAAATAATTATATCTTTATTTAGTTCTGCTTCTTTCATTCCTGAAATTATTTTCCCTTTCTCGTAATTTTCCGGGTAGCCGCCTGAAGCGAGCACTATCGTGCAAGCTGATAAGTTTTTCCATCTTACTTCAATTTTATTCAAGTTTCCGTCAATACAGGCGTCAAAAATGTCTAAAATATCTGTATCCAATAATCGCATATAAGTTTGTGTTTCCGGATCGCCAAAGCGCGCGTTGTATTCCAGAATTTTCGGGCCGTTCTGGGTGAGTATAAGTCCCGGATATAATAATCCTAAAAAAGAATTACCATCAACACTCATTTTTTCAATAGTCGGGGCGACGATATTTTTTTCAATATTTTGCAAAAGTTCGTTTGTAACAAAAGACAACGGGGCAATCGTACCCATTCCGCCGGTATTTAAGCCGGTATCATTTTCTCCGATTTTTTTATGATCTTGAGACGGAGGAAATAAAGAATAATTTTTTCCATCAGTAAATGCGTGAATAGAAATCTCGGGACCGGTTAAAAATTCTTCTATCACCACTTCGTTGCCTGAATCGCCAAAACTTTTTTTTACGAGCATATTTTCAAGCGCTTCATTCGCTTCTTCCGGCATTCGGCAAATAATTACGCCTTTTCCCAGCGCCAAACCGCTTGCTTTTATAACGATTGGAAAAGATTGTTTGGCGACATAATTTTTTGCTTTTTCAAAATCATTAAATATCTCAAACTTAGCTGTCGGTAAATTATGCCGGCGCATAAAATCTTTTGAAAATGCTTTTGACCATTCAAGTTTCGCAGCTTTTTTCGTCGGTCCCCAAATTCTTAAATCTGCTTTTTGAAATTCATCCACAATACCAAGCGCCAGCGGATCGTCAGGCAAAGCCAAAGTCAAATCAATTTTTTCTTTTTTTGCAAATTCTATAAGTTCTCCAATATTCGTCGCTTTTATATCTAAATTAATGCCGATTTGCGCAGTGCCCGCATTTCCCGGCGCAAAAAAAATTTGTTTTACTCGTGATGACTGCGCAACTTTCCATCCGATCGCATGTTCCCTGCCCCCGTTTCCTATTATTAGAATTTTTTTATTTTCTCTCTCAAAAGTTAATTTTTCTAAGACTTCCGTGTATAGCTGATTTTCTTTTTTCTTTAGCCTTGAATACAAAGATTCAATATTATCGTGAGCTTCAATTTTTTCAAAAGTTCTCCCTAAGATCGGGCCAAAATCAAAGTCTAAGGTTAAAAAATGAATGGAAGAGCCGGCAAAGGTAGCTTTTTGGTCCAAGAAATTTTTGATGGCTTTAGTGGTCATCATTCCTTTGTTCCAGAGCGCGGTTGTGCCATCAGGATTTTTCACAACTCCATCAACTGTGTCTGGAATCAATCCCGGATGCAGATTTAAAATTTTATCAGGAAAGGCGAGAATTATTTCGTCCAAGATAATTTGTTTCCAGCCGGCCAGACAAATGTAGTCGAGGTTTAGTTTTTGCAAAAGCGGCAATAAGGTTTCTTTGGCAGGACAAATTTCAATTTTTAAATTATGTTTTCTTGCGCGTTCCAATCCCGGCGCATTGGCTTTGTCGGAAATTACCGCGCAAATTTCAGCTTTAATTTTACCCGCATTAACCCCGTCAATTATGGCTTGAAGGTTAGTGCCAGTGCCGGCGTCAGAAATTAGGATTGCCAATCTAATTTTATGATTTGGGGACATTGTAATTGACCTCACTTTTGCGTTCTTTTAAATCAATCGGATAAATACCGGTAAATAATGAGGTAGAAAGATGGTTTTTAGGCAGACCAATAGATTTTATTAAGCCGCCAAGAGATAAATAGTGGAGCGAGGTAGCTCCAAGAAATTTACGAACCTCTTCAACCGTTTTATTTGACGCAATTAAGTCTTTCTGCTTTGGAGTATCAATACCATAAAAGTCAGGAAAGCGAACCGGAGGCGATGAAACTAAAAAATGAACCTCTTTAGCGCCAGCTTTGAATAATGCTTCCACTAATTTCTTGCTGGTTGTTCCTCTGACAATAGAATCATCAATTACCGCGATACTTTTACCCCTAAGTACTTTTTTGAGAGGTATAAGCTTAAGAGCCACACTATGCTCTCGCGATTTCTGATCTGGTTCGATAAAAGTCCGATGTACATAACGATTCTTTACTAAAGCTATCTCAATCGGAATATGAGATACTTCTCCATATCCCAAAGCAACAGGCATCGCGGTATCAGGAACGGGTATTACCATATCAACTTTCAATTTACATTCATGGGCTAAAATTTTCCCAAAATTTTTCCTAACTTCATAAATTAATTTTCCATCAAGTACGCTATCGGGACGAGAAAAATAAACATATTCAAATATGTCATGCTTTGGATTTGCTTTTGCCAATTGCACGCTTCTCATTCCCCCCTTGTTTATCACAATCATTTCTCCCCCTTTTACTTCTCTTAAAAACGACGCACCGATTGTGGCCAGGGCGCATGTTTCCGAGGCGACAACATAGCCGTTTTTAATTTTTCCAAGCGCCAGAGGTCGCATTTCATAACTATCGCGCACGGCGACTAAAGTATTTTTATCCATCATTACCAGAGAAAAAGCGCCGGTAATCAAGGGAAAAACTTTTTCAACCGCTTTTGAAATAACATCACCCTTTTTTATATAAAAATCAATAGCATCGGCAATAAGCTCCGAGTCGCTGTGATTTTTTTTTAATGCTTTTTTTGACGCCAGAAAATTTTCCAATGCTCTGACGCTTGGTAAATTGCCGTTATGCGCCAAAGCAAAAGAAGCTTCTTTATTTACAACCGGTTGAGCATGATTAAGAGCCCCCCCTTTTGAAGTAGAATATCTATTGTGCCCTATTCCTAAATATCCTTTCAAATTTTTAATATCTTTTTCCGTATAAACCTGAGATACCAATCCTGCGCCTTTATGGGTGCGAAATTTTTTTCCATCATTGGTGGTGATACCCGATGCTTCTTGTCCCCTGTGTTGCAATGCAAACAAAGCAAAAAACGCCAATCGAGAAACGGGCAACCCCTTACCGTATATGCCTACGATTCCACATTTTTCTTTTAACTCACTCATCTTTTATTTTTTGAAATAATTAACTGCGTTTTTAAAAATTTGCAAACCTGCTCCCTCTTTGGGAACTTTTTTATTCATTTGCCACATTGGATTTTGATGGGAAAACATCGCTCGTTCCGGGTGAGGCATAAGGCCGAGCACTCTGCCATTATACGCTAAAACACCGGCAATATCATAATCCGATCCATTTGGATTTTTTTCAAGATTCTGGAACTTGTAAATTTCTCCTTTTGTATACACAAAAGCAATCTGTCCGCTTGCTTCCATTTTTTTGTATTCCTTAGCAGAAATAACATAATGTCCTTCCCCGTGCGCTATCGGCAATGATATTTTCTTAATTCCTTTTAACCATGGACTCGTAAAAACTTCCTTCGGCCTGCCGGAGCCTTGTGCGTAGGCGGCTAAATCAACCCAGCGGTCCAGGTATTGCCCGTTTTTATTATAAGTAAGACCACCAGGCAAGATTCCCAAATTAGTCATTATTTGAAATCCATTACAGATACCTATTGCCAGAGTGTTGCAGGATAAAAATTCTGCCAATCCTTTGGCTAGATGATTCTTGAATTTATTAGCATAAGCTTTTCCGCTACCGGTATCATCGCCATAGGAAAATCCTCCAGGGAAAGCCAGAATCTGGTAGGCCGAAAGCATCTTCGGTTTTTTTATTAGATCATTAATGTGCACAATATCCGCCTCCCCGCCGGCTAACTCAAAAGCGAATTTTGTTTCTTCTTCGCAATTAAGTCCGTATCCGGAAAGAATTATAATTTTTGGTTTTGTTTTCATTTGATTTTACGAAATCATGTCGCGCAATCGTCCATTAAAGCGTGGCCCTAATATATTTCCTGCTGGTAACATTTTTCACAATAAATTTTATATTTTGATTGATTTTCGGGTTTATATGATGTTTTTATATTTATACTGCATTTTGCACATTCCATATCCCAAAGAATTCTAGAATTTCTTGTTTTCATTCTTTCGGCATGACGGCAATTAAAACATTTTTGAGGAAGAGCGATATTCATTCTTTTATAAAAAGCAATTTCTCTTGAGATAAAACGATAATTTTTTTCACAGGATTTGCATTTTAAAATCTTATCAAGAAGTTCTTTGTCAGAATATGATTCTGGATTTTTTGGTAAATCTCCATAAATACAATTTTCTTGTCCAGTAGTACTTGGAATATCATCTTTCCAAGTAAAACCTAAAGAAAGCGCTTGTTTTTTTGTTAGTGGGATATATTCATTTATTATTGATTCATTGTATCCAAACGGACTTATCCATGTCGGAAAAAAATTACCCCAATCACCATTTTTTTTCATATTTTCAATAATTTTTGGAACAAGTTTTTCATATTCTTCTTTTTTGTATTGTTTATTTAGAATGCAATATTCTTTGTTTTTTAAACCAGTACAGCCGAATATATTTTTTGAATTGTAGCAAAATTGAGAATAATATGTATCACTAGAATCCATCACAATATGTGAAAATATTGCTTTATAACTATTGCCACAAGTTAGAGATTGATAACAATATTCATTTTCTATTGCAAAAGATATATCATATGATTCAACAGGTTTTTTTGCTGTATAACAAAATTTACTATTTTCTCCTCTTTTGATATCAAAAGATTGATGCACATTACTAGCATTATATATATGGTCACCGGAAATATTACTATTATGTGAACCAAAAACCGCGCGGGTTGGGATTTTTTTTCTTAATTCTTCTTTTTTATCAAAAATATATTCAATATTTTCTTTTTTATTAATTGGATGTATTTGTAAAAATTCTTTATATTCCTCTTTTGTAACAGGTTTATTAAATATATTATAAGATTGTTGTCGCAAACCAACACATCCAATACAGTTGGTGCAGCCACGACAATCAAAAAGGCCGATAGAGTCAACGCAAGATTCACATTCTTCTGAATAAATTAATCTATTAGATCCAATACAGTCTATACATTCATAACAAAGTTCACATTTATACACATATAAATTATCTACGCAATCAGTGGAATCCCAAACAATATGTCCATAATCACAATTTTCATCGTCAACACACCCAAAAACTAAATAGCAATTATTTGAACGCACGGTCATATTAGAATATTCGCAATTAGTGCTTTTGGTGTTCATTAAAGAAAAGCGCGGAACTTTTTTAAAAAGCTCGTTTAATTGTTTTATGAATGGAATGCTTAAGTCAAGATTTATAGCATAAGAAGTTGCATCCCAATCATCAGCCCACCATTCGGAAATATCATAAACAGGAAATGGAACATCTGGACTATACATTGAAATAATCATTTTTCCTGATTTATTCGAAGGTCTTTTGTAAAGAGTTTTAAAATTTCGATGAATAATTCTTTGCTGTTGTCGACATTCCGGACAAAAAGTCGGCGGAGGGACTTGCATTTTTTCATAAAAACCAAAATCATCCGGCTCGATGGTGAAATCTTTTTTACAGTTTTGACATTGTCTAGTTTCTGGTTTCATTGTTGTGAATTCGAAAATTTATGATAAATATCATGTAACTTTTTTACATTTGTTTCAACTATTTTCTTTTTATCCATAATAATGACTTTTCCGTCTCTGGTAACTTTTCCTAATTTTGCATGAGGAATATTTTTTATTATTTTTTGAAAATTAAAAACATTTTTCGGAGACACAGAAACCAGAATTCTTCCTTGACTTTCAGAAAAAAGCTTTATATCCACCCCATAGGTCTTGCCTATGTGGTTCAGGGAAACGTTACATCCGAGCATTCCACCTACGCAGGCCTTGGCTAATGCAATTCCTAATCCTCCAGCAGTTACAGAAAGCGAAGAAGCAATTAATTCTTTTTGAATTGCTTTTTCTAGCGCTAGATAAGTTTTAATATTTTTTTTGAAATTCACTTTTGGTACACTATTTCCAACAGCGCCCAATATTTTAAAGTACTCTCCTCCCCCGAGCTCGTTATTAGTTTCTCCCAATAAATAAATTACATCACTTTCTTTTTTGAATTCTGGTGAAACAGTTTTATTTAAATCTTTCATTACACTAATTGCGGAAATAAGAAGTGTCGGTGGAACAGAAACGACAACCGGATTACCCTCTTCATCATAACCCTTAAAATCATTAAACATACTATCTTTACCTGAAATAAATGGCGTGCTGTAGCCCACAGCATATTCATAACAAGCCTTCACACTTTCGACAAGTTGCGCCAAACGTTTTGGGTCATTAGATGAGCACCAGCAAAAATTATCCAGTAAAGCAAGATGTGAAAGCGTACCGCCTGCCGATATCGCATTTCTGATTGCGGTATCTATTGCGCAGGTGGCCATATGATAGGTGCTGATATCTCCATACGAAGGATAAGTTGCAGAAGACAAAACAACTCCCTTATTTGAATTTAAAATCGGACGAAAAACTTGCGCATCGGTATTTATGCGGCCCCGTCCGGAGAGCGGTTTCAGTACGGAAGATGCCTGTACTTCATGGTCGTATTGCTGTGAGACAAAGGAAAAACCGCTGAGATTTTTATCACCCAGCAAACTTTCTAAAATTTTTAAGCAAGACAGTTTTACGTTGGGTACCGGCTCAAAATTTTTATGAATAACTGGAATTGTTACCAATTGGTGTTTTGGCAAGCCTTCGTGCAGGAAATCCATGGATATGTCCATGATTTTTTTGCCTTTGTATTTAACCACGCATTTGGAGGAATCGGTAAATTTTCCTATCACCGTCGCTTCCACCCCGCGATCTTGCATCAGTTTTTTAAATATTTTCCATTTTTTTTTCGGCACAGAGAGCGTCATGCGTTCTTGTGATTCTGAAATCCAAATTTCCCAAGGACGAAGGCCGGGATATTTTAGCGGCACTTTTTCTAAAAAAACTTCTGCGCCTCCGCATTCTTTTGCCATTTCGGCTACAGAACAGGAAAGTCCGCCGGCGCCGTCGTCCGTGATGCTATTGTACAAATTCATATCTCGCGCTTCTTTAATGATGCTATCGCTAAGTTTCTTTTGGGTGATGGGATCTCCTATCTGCACGGCCGTAGCCGGTGAATTAGAATCCATCGCGACCGAAGAAAATGTTGCGCCATGGATACCATCCAATCCCACCCTTCCGCCGACGATCACTATATAATCGCCCTTTTGCGCTTTTTTAATATGAGAAAATTTACCATTGATTTTTCTTGGAATCAGCCCGACAGTTCCGGCAAAGACTAATGGCTTGGCGCGATAACGATCGTCGAATTTTATAAAACCGGAAAGAGTCGGAATACCGGAACAATTTCCGCCCACATTAATACCTTTAATCACTCCATCCATTATTCTTTTCGGTGAAAGCATTTCTTGTTCAAGATTCTTGTCTCTGAAAAATTTTTGCTCGTCATTTGGATCGCCCAGACAAAAACCATAAATATTGGCTACTGGCTTGGCACCCATTCCAAAACCGATTGTGTCGCGATTCACACCCACAATACCCGTAATAGCGCCACCGAACGGATCCAAAGCTGAAGGGCTATTGTGCGTCTCAACCTTGTGCGTTATTAAAAAGTTTTCGTCAAAAATTATTCCGCCGGAATTGTCAGAAAATACCGAAATGCAAAAATCTTTTTTGCCCTTATTTTTTCTGATTAAATTAGTCGCGCCTTTAATATATGTTTTATATAAGCCGTTTTTAATATCATCAATTGGGTTTGCAAAAATAGTGTGTTTGCAATGTTCGGACCAGGTTTGCGCCAGCGATTCCAGTTCAATATCCGTCGGATCTCTTTTTAATTTTGCAAAGTGTTTCTGAATTACTTTCATAGAAGATAAATCGAGAGCCAGTGGTCCGCGACGCGCGCCCGTTTCGTCCATTATGCCTTCCCGACCAATCTTTTGAAGCTCTTCATTTGTGATAGCCGAAAGTAAAACATTGATAACAGGAATAGTTTTTTTAAGAATCACCTCAGGAATTTTAAAGGGTAATCCTTTTTTCTTTACTTCGTCAAAGCTTGCGATATAAAATCGTTCAATCAGAGGGTTATGAAGTGAAAGAGCAATTTTTCTTGTGTCTTCCCCATTAATAGATCCAGAAATCAAAAAAATCTTAGAAGTATAAACCGCCAAATTATTTTTTTCTTCTTTAAAATGTAATAAATCAATTATAGTTTCTCGTGTAGTGCTTCCGATATTATCTGTAACGCCGGGTTTGAATCCTATTTCTATAGCATAAGAAAAATGTTTAACTTTTGGAAATTTGTTTATAGAAAATTCTTCCAGGATGGGGTTAGTCAAAGCCTTCGCTATTTTTAGGATTTTTTCATTAGAAAAATTATGTGTTATTAGGTAAGAATTAATAAAACTAGGTTTTCCTTTCGGTGTCACATATATCCTTGAAATCATAGTTTAATACTATAATATTTTCATTTCTTTGCCAACTTTGAAAAATACTTATAAGTTGCATGAAATCCTCCAGAAAAAGTTTCTGGTTCTTTAAGAAGACGTTTTTCAAGTTCTTTTAATGAAACATAATCTACTTCTAATACTTCATCAGTTTGTATTTTTAGTTGTCCATCATAAGAACAAGTAAAAAGATTAAAATAATGACGTGTTTTTATTGGAATAAGAGAATGAGTCATTATGCCACTTCCTAAGAAGGATAAAGATACATTAGATATTCCAAGTTCTTCCGCTAATTCTCTCTGTGCGGCGTTTTTATGAGTTTCACCTATATTTAAATGTCCTGCAGCCGAGTGATCCCACAAACCTGAATCAGAGCGTTTTTGTATAATAAGTTTTCCCCTTGAATTAAATACATAAATTACTGATATGGGATGAAGAAGTCCTGCTTGATGCGCATAATTTTTAGTAGTTATACCCTGTAATTTTTTCTTTCCGTTAAGAAATGAAATAATATTTTCAACTTGTTTAGTATTATTTTTTATTTCAAATAAAGAAAAAATTGAATCAATACGATTAACATCATCATTTACTATAAATAATGAATTAGGAAAGTCTTTAAAATGATTGATACTCTTTGTAAGATAATGTATTCCTTCTATTAATCTAGTTTTAAATTCCTCTTTTGTAAAATTTCCGCTCTTATATTGATTAGAAAGGCGTCTATAAAGCTCACGAAAAGATGGTGGTAGGATAAAAATATTTAACACAATTTTAGGAGAAAGTTTAAAAATGTTTTCTGCTTCTTTGAATGCCTGTAAAGAACTGTCGCCTTCAGTGTAGTATTGTTTTTTAGAGTAAACAGTAGACGCAAGTTGCTTAAAATTCTTTTTAAAAAAACCACGGCTAAATCCATAAGTAGTTTTTCCAGCAAGAATCATATTACTTTTTAGTAGTGTATTAAATGTGATTGTGTCTACAAAGTGATAATCTTTTCCATCTATTTCTCCACGCCTTTTTGCTCTATCTGTAATGCGTGGAATGCGTTGAAAATTAAATTTTTCCAGTATTTTTCCAACAGTACTTTTCCCTGCACAAGCAGGACCATTTATCACTATAAGTTTTGGTTTTAGTTCTTTTTTTATTATTTTCTTTATTGTAAGATACTCAAGCACATATGATACATTTTCCAGAACTTCATTTTTTAAACTAGATGCAAGTTTTTTGTAGGTTTTATGGAGGGCTTGATTCCATTCTTTTTCTAATATTTTAAAAAAAAATTTCATACTTAAAAATTATTTCCTACTCCACCGTTACACTTTTTGCCAAATTTCGCGGCTTATCGACATCATTACCACGCTCTACCGCCATATAATATGCCAGAAGTTGCATTGGTATAAAAGCTAAAATCGGAGTTAGTATCTCAAGAGTTTTAGGAATGTAAATTATGTCATCGGCAATATTTTTTAATTCTTTGTTGCCTTCAGTTGTTAGCACGATAACGCGACCGCCTCTGGCTTTTATTTCTTGTATATGGCTTTTGTTTTTTTCATACATACTATCTGTCGGAGCTATGACCAGTGATGGAAAATTTTTATCAATGAGAGAAATGGGGCCATGCTTAAGTTCTGCAGAATTGCATCCTTCGGCGTGGATATAAGAACATTCTTTAAGTTTCAACGCTCCCTCCATGGCTGTAGCCGTATTCCATTTGCGTCCAAGAAAAAAGAAATTGTCATTTTTTTTATATTTTTTTGCAAGTTTTTCAATAACATTTGTATTTTTTAGGATTTTTTCAACGAGAGTTGGAAGTTTTTGTATTTCCTTTAAAATTTCCTGACCTCTAGATTTTGACAGACCGCGCATTCTCCCTAAATAAAGAGCTAACATAATCAAAAGAAGTGTTTGCGAAGTTGATGCCTTAGTAGAGGCTACTGCAGTTTCCGGCCCCACATGATTATAGATACCAGTGTCAACTTCTCTCGCAATACTTGAACCGATGACATTTACAATTCCAAGAGTTAAGATTTTTTTATGTTTAGCCTGCTTGATGGCGTTTAATGTGTCAGCAGTTTCTCCGGATTGAGAAATAGCAATCAGTCCGGTATATGTATCAACTGCCGTATTGCGATAGGTAAATTCCGAACCATATTCAACCTTTGTTGGAATACCAGCTAAATCTTCAAATGCGTATTCACCAATCAGACCGGCAAAACGCGCTGTGCCCATAGCTGTTATTGTGAGGTGATTCAAGGAACGAAGCTCTTTTTCAAACGGCTCAAGCCCGCCAAATTTAACATTACCTTCAGAGAAGACAATTCGACCCCGCATAGTATTGCGCAAAGATTCTGGCTGTTCAAAAATTTCTTTAAGCATAAAATGTGAAAAACCATTTTTCTCAATTTCCTCAATTTTCATTTCAAGTTTTTGAACATAATGATTTTTAATTTTATTGTCTATAGTTTTTATTGTGAGTTTACCGTTTTTTATTATTGCCATTTCTCTATCTTCCAAGTAAATAACTTTATTCGTATATTCAATAATCGGTGTTGCATCGGAGGCTATGAAAAATTCTTTCTTTCCAATACCCACGACTATCGGACTTCCTAATTTAGCCGCAACCAAAGTATTTGGTTCATCTTTTGATAAAACCAAAATTGCATAAGCTCCCACTACTTGCAATAAAGCTAGACGTACCGCCTCGTCTATGGTAACTTTTGTATTTTTTTTTATGTCTTCGATTAAATTCGCCAGAACTTCAGTATCAGTGTCGCTCTTAAATTGATAGCCTTTTTTAATTAATATTTCTTTAATCGCAAGATAATTTTCAATAATGCCATTATGAACAATTGCAATTTCTCCAGAATTTGATAACTGCGGATGAGCATTTTTATCTGATGGTATGCCATGAGTCGCCCAGCGCGTGTGTGCGATACCCACAACACCAGAAAGATTTTTGTTTTTTATAAACTTTTTTAACTCTACGACTTTACCTTTTTTCTTATATACAAAAAGTTCACCTTTTTGTAATAAGGCCACTCCCGCAGAATCATAACCCCGATATTCTAATCGCTCCAACCCTTTGATTAGAATTGGGTATGCTTCTTTTTTTCCAATGTATCCGACAATACCACACATATTAAATCATATTATAATATATAAAAATTAAAGACAAATTTAAAATTTTTGTTATACTGTTCTAATATGAAACATATTGTTACTGTGGGCGGAGGTACGGGAAGCTACACTGTTTTATTTGGACTTAAACACCTTTCAAGGGTTTCTCTTACTGCTCTTGTTTCTATGGCAGATGATGGCGGTTCTACCGGAGTATTGCGAGATGAACTCGGTGTTTTGCCGGGAGGAGATGTGAGGCAATGTCTCGTGGCTTTAAGCGAGCATAGTGATATTGTGCGAGAACTTATAAATTATCGATTCAGCGGGGGGACTTTGAAAGGACATAGTTTTGGTAACATTTTTCTCGCAGCATTGGAAAAAGTTACAGGAGACTTTGTAAAAGGTGTTGAAGTCGCATCAGAAATCCTTAAAGTAAAGGGTGTTGTAATACCGGTGACTAACAATAAAGCAAAGCTTTCTATGTTACTTAAAAATGGCACATTAATTGAGGGAGAAAATAAAATCAATCACTTAGATATTCAAGATGTCGGAATAAAGCGAATTTTTTATAAAAAAGACGTACAATTGAACGAAAATGCAAAACGCGCAATTCTAGAAGCGGATTATATTATTCTTGGCCCTGGAAATTATTATTGTTCTCTTGTTCCCAATCTTATTGTAAGTGGCTTCAAGGAAGCTATTGGCGAGAGCAAGGCGCAGATAATTTTGCCAATTAATCTTACAAATAAGCAGGGACACACGAAACATTGGAAAGCAAGTAATTATGTGAAAGACATGGAATTATATCTTGGAAAAGCTGTTGATATTATTTTGGTTAATAATGAAGCGCCATCTAAAAAACAGATAGAACATTATAAACTTCAAGAGGGGGATGGGGTATTGGTGGAAGACGACTTGAAAGACAAAAGAGTTATTCGAGAAGCTTTATTGTCACACTCGTTTGTTGCGCATAGTAAAGCAGATAATTTGCGAGATACGAGAAGTTTTATTAGGCATGACTCAGAAAAATTAGCCAATTGCATAAAAAAAATAATAGCCTCGCCCGTGGACGGTCTACGGCCGAAGGAAAATTAACATGAAATACATTTTTGATTTTGATCGCGTTCTATTTCATACAGAAATAATTAGAGATAGAATTTTTTACTTCTTTGAAAAATTTGGAGTACCCAAAGAAGAAATTAAAAACTATTTACAAAAAGAAAGATGGAATCTTTTCTCTTTAAAAAAAATGTTAAGAAACTTTTCACTTCCAGAAAATTTATATGGAGAAATAATGAAGGAAAATAAGAATCTTGTCGATAAAAATTTACTGAAATTAATAAAAAAAATAGGAAAAGAAAATTGTTATATTTTAAGTTATGGAGATACTGAATTTCAGTCAGAGAAGATAAATGATTCTGATATAAGCCAATATTTTACAAGAGTAATAATTATACAGGCTGATAAAAATAAAGAAATAGAAAAGATTTGTAACCAATACCCTCAAGAAACAATCTTTTTTATTGATGACTCTCAAAAACATATTGAAGAATTAGATTTAGAAAAATGTCCAAATTTAAAAACTATTCTTTTTAAAGGGCAAAATATTGAATCTTATCTCCAATAACGCTCCACACAGTGATGCTCTTCCGGACCGGTGCCGATATAGATAATTTTGGCGCCGAGGGTTTTTTCCAAAAATTTAATATAATTCAACGCTTCTTTAGGTAATTTTTTTCCATAATCGGACAACTTCCCTTTCCAAACAGGAAAAGATTTATACTTGCAGTTTATTTTGCATTTTATTTCTTTGCGGGACAGATCGAATGGAATCTTTGTAGTTCTTTTGCCGTTAATTATGTAGGAAGTGCATACTTTTATTTTTTTGAATTCATCAAAAACATCCAATTTGGTGAGTACTAATTGTGTCGCATTATTTATCTTTATCGCGTATTGCATAAGTGGAATATCAAGCCAACCAGTACGTCGCAAGCGTCCCGTAACTGCGCCGAGCTCGCTTCCAAGCCTGCGAAGCGCTATACCCTGCTCAAATTCATTTTTACTATTCGGATTAGGGTTTGGAAAAGTTTCTTTTTCATAGGGGAATTTTTTATCACGGCACCAGATGGCAGACTTTTTTCCTCCAAGCTCTGTCGGAAACGGACCCTCGCCGACTTTTGTCGTGTAGGCTTTAAAAATACCGATTGCGCCGCCAATAAAAGCGGGTGAAAGTCCAAGACCTGTTCCCACGCCGCTGGCAATTGTATGCGATGATGTGACAAACGGATAATTTCCAAACCGAACATCAAGCAATGTCCCCTGCGCGCCTTCGGCAACAACTTTATTTTTTTTGCTTAATGTTTTTTCCACTAGATCCGCTGAGTTTACAATGGAAAGCGAGCGTAAAAATTTAACCCCCAAAAAGAAATTTTTTTGTTTTTCTTCAAACTCTTCATTGTTAATTTTGTATTTATAAAGATTGTGAAGAATTTTTTTATGCTGCTGAGACAGCGCTTCGTAGCGTTTTTGAAAATCATTCTGAAATATATCACCAACACGTAAGGCGCTGCGCGAAGCAAGTTCGGTATAGGCTGGTCCGATACCCCTGCCGGTTGAACCGATTTTTCTGCTACCTTTTGTTTTTTCTGAAATAGAGTCAAGAATTAAGTGAGTTGGCATGACCAAAACAGCATGCGGGGAGACCGACAATCGTCCCAAGAAAGGAATATTGCTTGGTATCGTCGTAGTTTCTTTTTGAAATGCAATAGGGTCAATTACCATACCAGCACCCAAATGAATTTGCGCCTTACCGAACACTCCTGACGGAATTAATTTAAAGACATAACATTTGCCTTTATGCCAAATAGTATGTCCGGCGTTGTTTCCGCCCTGAAACCTAACAATTAAATCATTTTTAGACAAACCGGAAGCGATACGAGCGACGCCTTTCCCTTTTCCTTCATCTCCCCATTGCAGACCAATAATGGGAGTAATTTTGGAGATATTTTTTGGTATCATTGCTTTTTGTAATTGGGTGCGGGGCTGACCATAAAAATATCGTGCACGTGGTTTTCATTTAATCCGGCTGAGGTAATAGTGTAATAAGAGCTACTTCGCAATTTTGAAATATCTTGCGCTCCCAAATAACCCATGCCTGCGCGAAGCCCTCCGACATATTGATGAACGACTTCGGAAAGCGCGCCTTTATAGGACACATGTCCGGAAACGCCTTCCGGAACTAATTTTGTCATATCATATTCATCACCTTGAAAATAACGATCTTTGGATCCCCTTTGCATTGCGCCCAACGAGCCCATACCGCGATATTTTTTAAATTTTTGATCATTTATTACAATAGTATCTCCAGGAGCTTCATCCGTACCGGCAAACATGGAACCAGCCATGACTACATCAGCGCCAAAAGCAAGCGCCTTGACCACGTCACCGCTATGCTTGATGCCTCCATCGGCAATAACTGGAATATTTAATTTTTTACATACTTGATAAACAGATAAAACAGCCGAAAGTTGCGGGACGCCGACGCCGGAAACTATGCGCGTCGTGCAGATAGAACCCGGTCCAATACCGACTTTAATAGCGCTGGCTCCTGCTTTGTAAAGAGCCAGAGCGGCTTCGCTGGTCGCGATATTTCCTGCGATAATATCAAGTTTAGGATAAGCCTTGCGGATCCGTTTTACGGCATCAATCACGCCTTTTGAATGTCCATGAGCAGTTTCAATACAAACTACATCAACATTATTTTTAACTAACTCCGCAACGTGGAGCAGTACATCGCTCCCTGTGCCGACAGCCGCTCCGACACAAAGCCGGCCCAGGCTGTCTTTGGTGGCGTTCGGATATTCTTTGCTTTTTGCAATATCCCGATAAGTAATCAATCCGATTAATTTATTATTTTTATCAACTAATGGGAGCTTTTCTATGCCATGCTTGTTGAATAAATTATTGGCTTCTTCTATGCTGGTGCGAAAGCTTCCGGTTATTAATTCAGTCGTCATTATCTCTTTTATCGGAACAGATTCATCTTTTTGGAAACGAAGATCGCGATTTGTAACAATACCCATTAAAATACCTTTTTTATCCACTACCGGAAAACCGCCAAAATGATATTTTTTTTGTAAAACAAATGCATCCGCTACCGTTGCGTCAATAGGAAGCGTAATTGGATTGGCAATGCGGCCGGATTCATATCGTTTTACCTGTTCTACTTCGCGCGCTTGATCGGCGATTGAAAGATTTTTATGAATAATGCCGATGCCTCCCAGCTCCGCGAGAGCTATGGCCATCTTGGATTCGGTGACTGTATCCATCGGGGCGGATATAAACGGAATATGGAGATTTATATTTTTTGTTAGGCGAGTTTTGGTTATGACATTTTTTGGCAGAACCTCGCTGTAATTCGGTACGAGCAATATATCGTCAAAAGTCAATCCCTGGCCCAAGTTTTTCGGCAGATTGATATTTTTTTTCATCAATCTTAATATACACGGAAAAATCTAAATGGTCAATTTATTATTATTCAACCATTAGATACAAAAGGAGGACGGTAAAACAGAAGAATGCTATTAATTTATACTGTTTTGTATAGTGCATTATTGAAAACTAACCTTGTTTTTTGAGCCAAATTATCATTTGATTGAAAGTACTAGGACCAACTTGTCCGTCCGCATTTAACCCTTGGTCTTTCTGAAAAGCTGCCACTGCTTTTTGAGTATTTACTCCATAATCATTATCAACTTTATTTGAGGTGTTGTTATAAATATTCAAGAAATTTTGTACAGTACCCACCCTAGTACCGCTAGATTTTAATTTCATGAAAACATTGTCATTTATGAGCTTTTGCAATTCATTTATGAGCTTTTGATTTTTATATGCAGTCGTTTGCGCGGAGGTTGGTGTTGATACAACTGAAGCTGGCTCAAGTGTTGAATCTTGTGTTGCCGATACAGAATCTGCTGATTGGGATTGAAAAACATTTAACTTGTCTAAAAGATCTGCCACTTGTTTTGTCAAATTCTCGTTTTCTTTTTGAAGCTGTCCTATTTTTTGGCTTGTTGCAAATTCATTACCTGACTGTATGGTAGCAATAGACCAATATCCAATAAGCCCTACTAATACTAAAACAACAATTGAAAATAATGCAAATTTTAGTTTATCCATCATATATATTATTCTACCAAAAATTTTTTACATTACAAAATATACCTAAGCGAGGACAAAAAGCAACTCAGGTTTTTTTCCTGTCAATTTGATTGCTTGCTAAATTGTTCCCTGATAGGAATTTCTTCATAATCATCGTAAGAACCAATGCATGCCATAATGGGTTTCACTCCGGCGACTAAGTGCTCGGATTTCAGACTGTTTGGTTTTATAGCGCCAATTTCTTTTTTCATAATTATATTGTAGCATTATTTATAATATAGTTTTTTATGAAAATTTATGCTATAAATTAAGTGTTTTTAAGATATTGGGAGATCGTCTAACGGTAGGACAGCGGCCTTTGAAGCCGTGAATCTTGGTTCGATTCCAAGTCTCCCAGCCAGCAAGAGCAGAGTTATTACGCTCGAGATAGCTTTATAAAACAATAATTAAAGTTTTAATATGATAAAAAAATCTCAATCATTATCAAAAAATTACAAGATGCCCCATCTTTATCTTGACGACCTGTCTTCCCTAGAAGAAATATTTAAGGAGTCAAATCCAAAAAAATACAAACTTGAGACAAAAGATTTTGAATATCAGAGTACAAGTGAATTAAAAGAAGATAATAGTATAATTCATGAATTAGTTTTTAGAACACATGAACCATATATTTCTTTAAGTTTTGATAAAAATTCTGCAAGGATTTATACTGATAACGATGATTTAACAACCTCTGGACTTATTTCTAAAATTAATAATAAAATTAAACCTACGGAACAAAAAGGATTATTCTATATAGTTAAGATCATTCCATTCATAGGACCTCCAACATTTGTCTGGACTCTTTTAAGTGGAATATTTTATTGGAAAAAAAATGGAGAAATTTTGTCAATACTCTTGTTTATTATTGCAATAATAACTGGATTTGCTAGTTATTTGAGTTTTAAAAAAGATATTTGGGAATATTCAACCATAGAATTAAGTTTACGGAAGAATAAAAAAAACTTTTTTGAAAGAAATAAAGATCAATTAATAAATACTATCATTAGTGTTTTACTCGGTGCGATATTAACTTACATAATCACAACTTTGCTATAATCAATCCATGGTAAGCTATAAAGCAAAGACAACCGAAAACAAATGTCCATTTTGCGAAATCGGCGCGGGCAGATTGCAAACCGCAACTTTTTGGGAAGATTCTGAATTTATGGCATTTTTATCTATCGACCCCAATACAGAAGGATTTTCTTGTGTCATTCCGAAAAAACATTTTGGGAGCGATGTATTAAAGATGCCCAACGACATATTGCAACAATTTATTGTTGCCACCAAGAAGGTTTCTAAAATTCTTGAAAATTATTATAAAGATGTTGGGCGCGTGGGACTAATTATGGAAGGTACGGGGATTGACCATGCCCACATTAAACTTGTGCCAATGCATGGCACAGAAAATTTAAAGCAAGGTGAATGGAAACAAATTCTTTCAGGAAAAGAACATTGGTTTGATAAATATGAAGGCTGGATATCTTCAGCCAGCGGACCAAAAGGTGACTATAAAGAACTTAAAAAAGTTGCAGAAAAACTTAAAAAATCTTTTAAGTAGTTATTTCTTTATTTATTATTCTCACTAGCGCAAGCTCAAGTGGTAATTCGGCAATAAAGGCATTGTCTATGTTTTGGTAGGCTTCTAAGAGAACAGATAACGCCCCTGAACGAAGCATTCCTTCTTTATCATTTTTAACCAGTGTTTTTAGGAATTCTAAATCCGTTTCCCCTAAATCACCCGCCATTTCATCTTTTAATTTCGGCGCATAGCGCAATATTATCGTTACGCGGAACTTTTGAATAATTAATTTGAAATATAATTTCATATCCAAATTCATCTCCGAAGCTTTTCTCACAGCTGATATTCCCTTCTCTAAATTTTTTTCCGCAATGGCTGAAATAAAATCATTTACCAGAATCATTTTGGGCGCGCCGGTTATTTTTTCCACATCTTCCCTCTTAATTTTTTTGCCTTTAGAGAAATTCAAAACTTTCTGAAGCTCACCCAGCGCATCGCGGAATGACCCGTCAGCTAAAATAGCCAAAAGTTCTGCGCTTCCGGCATCCAACTCAAAACCCTCTTTTTCCGCGATGTCCAGCAACATTTTTTTACATACCGTGTCAGATGCTTTTTTAAAAGTAAAAACCTGACAGCGAGAAATAATTGTCTCGGGCACTTTATGAAACTCAGTCGTAGCCAAAATAAAAATTACATGCTTCGGCGGTTCTTCCAGAGTTTTGAGCAATGCGCCCCAGGCATCTTTAGAGAGCATATGCACTTCATCTATAATGTAAACTTTGTATTTTGAATCGAAAGGCAATACTCGCACGCCGTCGCGCAGTTCTTTTATATCCTCAATTCCCCTATTTGAAGCGGCGTCTATTTCATAAAGATCATTAGTTGATACGCCGATATTCGTGGCAAAAACCCTAGCCACTGTTGTTTTGCCTGTGCCCCGCGAACCGACAAAAAGATAGGCGTGAGAAACCTTATTGGTCTCCACGGAACTTTCTAAGACTTTCACGATATGATCTTGCCCTAGAACTTCCTTGAAATTTTTCGGCCTGTATTTGCGATATAAAGCCAAGTCGTGCATCGAACCAGTATACCAAATTTTCAATAAAAACTCTAGAAAAAATCATTAATTAGTCATCGTCGTCGCCTGATCTAGGTGGAATTATTGGGTTTGGGTTTGCTATGGGTGGATTAGTTGGATTTGTTGGACTAGTTGTAACTGTTTGGTCTAAGTTTCCAATATAATAAGCAGCCAGCATTGCCGTAGCTGAAGAAGAGTGGGACCCAGTCCCTCCTTTGGTGGTGAATGCCACAGTCGCATCAGTGCCACAATTTGGTAAAATAGCTTTAGCCTCACCCGGATGATTTGGTAAAAATGTAGTAACATCGTAAATTTTACCGGAGATTAAAAGCCAACAACTTTGGGCTGAGTTGTGTTTAGCTAATTCGGCGGTGGATAAAACTAAATCAACATTTGGATTAATTCCAGTAATAGAAGCACCGGCTTGATTAGTTCCATTTGTATTTAATGTTGCAGCTAACGGACTGTTTTGGTTATGAGAAATCAAACCAGCTGTAATTACAGCCACCGTAATTGCCCAAAAGATAAATAAAGATATAGTGGTAAGTTTTTTCATGGTTCAATTTTATTCACCATGACCCTGAGTTTAAATCGAAGGGTCATAATATTTTATAGACTGAATTCTTCCGAATAAATTTTATTATTGTCAAAATTTAATTTTATAAATTGTTCCTTTAAACTGTGCATAAAACCAACCGGCCCGCATAGAAAAATTTCAACATCCTGAATATAATCAATATTTTTGTAAATAAAATCAGCTGAAATGCGACCCTCTGTTTCAGAAAAATATTGATGGAACTTGAGATTATAATTCTGTTTTGAAATTTCTACAAGTTCTTCTTTGAACGCCATTTCATCCTCATTTTTTGTTATATAAAAAAGATTTATCTTATAATCTTTATTTGTTTTATCAGAATTAACTTGTCTGGCCATGCTTAGAAATGGCGTGATGCCTATACCGCCGGCAATCCAGATTTGTCTTTTTGATTTTGCTTTAAGATAAGAGAACGCGCCAAATGGTCCTTCAATTCTACAAATAGCCCCCGGTTTCAATAAATAAACCATAGACGTATAGTCGCCTAATGATTTGATTCCTAAAGATAAATTTTCACTATGAAGAGAAGATGTAATGGAAAAAGGATGTGATTCCGAAAGAATACCGTTATTTTCAAATCTTAAAAAAACAAATTGTCCCGGTTTGAATTTAATTTTTCGAGCTAGGGGTGAAAGCTCTAACTCAACAACCTCATCATTCTCTCTTATTATTTTTTCTAATTTATATCTATATTCTCCTTTTTTATAAGCTCCCCAAATAGTTCTATAAAAATAAGAGTAAGCGCCTATAATAACTAAACCAAGCATGTAGTATTTTAGTATGGCATTATTAGAAATATCACTGGGTACCAATAACATATGTAAACTTCCTAAAAATAAAACTACACCTAGATATTTATGTGTATTTTTCCAATTTTCATATTTAAAATTTAAATAAAAAGTAATAACCATTAAAACAATAAAAACAAGCAAACCCAATTTGCCTAAATTTATTGCCAAATCTTGAGCCGAAAAAATAAAAAGAAAGGATGCTTTTAAAGAAATATAAAGATATTGAATAATTAAAAAAGTTGGATGAAAAAGTAAAAGACAAAAAGCAATTGCTCCGATAACATGGTGTTTTATATAAACCCTATTTAATCCGTTAAACAATTTATCTAGAAATTTGAAACGGGCTGCCAGTATAAAATTAATAGAGAGAAGAGCCATACCCAAAAGTCCCATTATTTGCCCCAAACTGCGAAATATCATTCCGGACGAAGATAAACGGCCGGTAATCGGCATCATAAAATACCATAAAATAAGCGGTGTAATTGCCAAAACTGTAATTAAAATAAGGTCTAAATTTTTTCTTAATGACTTCATTGCCGAGATGCCATCATACCAAAAAAATGTCTTTAACTCAATTAAATTTTTCTTAAAAAATCATTAACTATATTTTCAACCTGCAAGGCATTTTCTGTCTCCATTAATTTAATACGAAGTTCTTTGGCGCCGGAAAAACCATTAACATACGCTTTGAAATGCTTTTTCATAACAGCGAAACTCTTATACTTGGGTTTTGAAAGTTCTTTGTCGAAAATTTGCGTGTGTTCGATTAAAACTTTCAACTTCTCCTTAATTGAAACACTAGAATTTTCTTCCAATAAAAAAAACCATGGATTGCCAAAAACTCCACGACCTATCATTACCCCGTCACAACCATACTCCAAAGCTTTTTCTTCCCCATCTTTTATACTTTTAATATCTCCATTGCCGATGAGCAGTATATCCTTTCCGCTTTTTTTTATAAGTTCTTTTATTTTTTTAATGTAATTCCAGTTTGCCGGAACGAGAGACAGCTCCTTGGCAGTACGCAAATGAATAGTCAGAGCAGAAATATCTTCTTTTAATAATTCTGATATCCAAGCATCTATTTCTTCTTTATTAAAACCGACTCTTGTTTTAACAGATACTGGAATATTTTGACCAGCGGACTTTATCCCGGCATGAACAGCCTCTATAATTTTTCTGGCAAGTTGCGGAGTTTTAATTAGACCTGCTCCAGCCCCTTGGCTTACTACTGATTTATCCGGACAACCCATATTTATATCTATTCCATCAAAACCTAGACTGGCAATATACTGGCAAGCCTTTTTCATATTTTCTGGATTAGCGCCGAAAATTTGAGCCACTATCGGTTTTTCACTATTTGAAAATTTCAATATATGCGATAATTTTTTCTTCGCGAGTTTATTACATAAACCATCAGCTGCCACAAATTCTGTCCAAAAAACAATCCTATCTTTATTTTGTCTATTTTTGCTATATTTAGCTAAAATGTAACGAAATGCAGCGTCAGTGACATCTGACATTGGCGCGAGACAGAAAAAAGGTTTCTTTAATTTTCCCCAGAACCCTGAATTAATCATTGAAATTTGTAATATACTTTATTTCCAAATCTTAAATCAATATATAGAAGAGAAGAATATTTATTTTTTAATTTTGACTGCAGAGGTTCGGTGACCAATGCCGCTTCTAGATTTTCCGCCACATTTTGGAAATCGGCGTCTGCTTTGAAAATTATTTTGGGTCCTGTTGTGGACGAACTTCCCCTGGAGAGAAATATTTCTATGTCTCCATCATCTGTGATGTCTAGCGCTGCGGGTTTTAGTCCGATGCTCACCAGAATATCTTTAAATGAAATTAATTGTTTAAAATTTTGTTTAAAAAAATAAGATCCGAGCGGGTTATTAGTGTTTATATTTTCCAGGCCATAAAACTTGAAATAAATTTCTCCGGAGAAATATGGCGCTTCGTCAAAAACATAACCGTCTTCATCTAAAAAATAGCATTTTTGATTCTCTGCATCTACTAGCGGCAAATCTGCTCCGCACCATGTATATTTTGCTACCCGTTCAGAAAGAGACACCTCCAGAACTTTATTATTTTTAATCGAAAAATTTATGTCTTTAAGTCTTTTAAATTTATCCTGTAGTTCATTTCTTATGCTATTTTTGGGATAAAATAATATATTTGTTTTGGGAAAAAACCATAAATATTTTCCCGCAACTTGTTGTTTCACTGTGGTTTTAATTGCTTCGGCGTCTACGGTTTTATTGCCGACAATCTGTATTTCATTAATATTTAGACTATCAAAATGAGAAAAGTAAGCTAATAAAATAAAAATCGCCAGAAGTCCAAGAAAAGAGAGGAAAATTTTATTTAAAATAGCCCGATGTCTCCTTTTTTTTAATTCAAAAAGACGCGGAGAATTTAAAACGTTTCTTTTTTGCATTTTATTTGATTCAATAGAATCACCTACTGGGTTATAAATTCTTTTTCACCCATATATTTGTGCAGAACTTCCGGAATTTTTATCGAGCCGTCCGCTTGCTGATAGTTTTCAACTATTGCCACTAAAATCCTAGGTGTTGCTACTGCAGTAGAATTTAAAGAATGAGCAAAACGCAATTTGCCTTCTGTGTCTTTATAGCGAATACCAAAACGTCTTGTTTGAAAATCATGATAATAAGAAGCGCTCGAAAGCTCGCGATATTGATTTTGTGATGGAATCCAAGCTTCAGTATCATAACTTTTTACATGAGCAGCTTTTAAATCTCCGGTGCAGATTTCTAAACGGCGGTAAGGAATACCGAGTGATTCAAGAAATTCTTCATAGTTTCTATTTATTTCTTCGTGGAATTTAACTGATTCCTCATGACTTGCTTCGCAGAGTATAAGTTGTTCCAGTTTAAAAAATTCCTGCACTCGTATAATTCCCTTTACATCTTTTCCGTGTGCGCCGGCCTCTCTTCTAAAACACGGAGAAAAAGCCAAATAGCGCTTTGGCAATTCTTCTCTTGGAATAATTTCATTACTATGATATCCCATCATTGGTACTTCAGCGGTACCAGCTAAATAATCTCCATCTTGAGTTTGATAAATATCTTCTGCTCCTCCTGGTAAATGTCCCGTACCAAATAAGTTTTGTTTATGTACAATCGATGGAGCAATAAAAGTTTTAAAGTTTTTCTTGCCAAAAAACTCACGAGCATAATTCCAAATTGCCCAAGAAAGTTCTGCACCATCATTTTGCAAAAAATATCCTCGGAAACCATGAACCTTTACTCCCCTTTCAAAATCAACCATATTTAACTTTAACATCAACTCCACATGATCCTTGGGTATAAAATCGAACTTAGATTTTTCTCCCCATGTAAGCACTTCTTTATTGTCTTCTTCTCCTTTTCCTTCCGGCACAGACATATCCGGCACATTTGGTACTTGCAGCATTACTTTTTGCCATTCTTCAATTGTCGTTTTTAATTTTTCTTCTTTGTTTTTGATTTCTTCCTTAACGGAACGCATTTCTTCAATCAGTTGAATTTTAAGTGCAGGGTCCTGATCTCGGGCTATGTCATTTGAGACTCTATTCACTTCACTGCGAAGTTCTTCCACTTCTTTTAATTTCTTTAAGCGCGCGTCATCAAGCATTATGAGTGTGTTAATATCAATATCTATGCACTTTTTCTTCGCACCCGCCTGCACAATGTCTTTATTTTCGCGAATGAATTTTATATCCAGCATGTTTTATATTATATATGAAAACTGTTATAATTACAAAGTGCAAATAAAAAAATTGCCGAAAGAAAAATTTCCAAAAGCGCTTTTGGAAATTCCTCAACCTCCCCAGAACCTTTGGATAATAGGCGAAATGCCCAAGGAGGGTTTGATATATCTTTGCGTTGTCGGTTCGCGGAAATTCACTTCCTATGGGCGCGAGGCTTGCGAAAAAATAATCGCCGGACTTAAGGGCTACCCTATAGCAATAGTCTCTGGACTTGCCATGGGCATTGATGCTATTGCCCATAAAAAAGCTCTATCTATGGGACTCAAAGTTTTAGTATTTCCTGGATCAGGATTATCAAGAGAAGCAATGTACCCAAAAACAAATATAAGGTTAGTAGAAGAAATTATTGAAGGTGGTGGATGTTTAATCTCGGAATTTGAACCTGATTTTAAAGCGACATTGTGGGGTTTTGCCAGAAGGAATAGATTAATGGCAGGTATTTCAAAGGCAGTACTTATAATAGAAGCGGAAGAAAGATCAGGTACTCTTATTACCGCTCGCCTGGCGACAGAATACAATAGAGATGTATTGGCTATTCCTGGATCAATTTTTTCTCTAAATTCAAAGGGTACGAATAGATTAATCCGCCAAGGAGCAACGCCCATTACCTGCGCAGAAGATGTTTTAGAAGCTTTAGGTTTTGAACTTGAGAAAGATAAGGAAAAACAGGCAAAATTATTTTTTGACTTATCTCCCGAAGAAAAAACGGTTGTTGATTTGCTACGCGAGTCGATTCCTCGAGATGATTTAATTCGCGCGATGGAAATGCCTACCCCGACAGCCAATGCACTTCTTTCGGTAATGGAAATCAAGGGTTTAATTAAAGAAGAAATGGGAGAAATTAAATTAACATAATCCCATTACTGATAGGGTAAATTTGCAAAAGAAAACTGTTTCGTGTAATACTTACCAATTATGAAATTATTAATTGTTGAATCGCCGTCAAAAGCAAAAACAATCGAGAAATATCTGGAAGGCGCTTTTACCGTGCGCGCATCGGTTGGACACATTCGCGATTTGCCAAAATCAAACAAACAAGCCATAGATATCGAAGGAGGTTTCGTGCCGCATTATGAAATTTCAAAAGGCAAAGAAAAAATTGTGCATGAACTTCGGGAGCTGGCGGAAAAAGCGAATGAAATACTTTTAGCGACAGACCCTGATCGTGAAGGAGAAGCTATCGCCTGGCACATAGAGACACTTTTAAATCAAGACAAAAAAGTAGAAGCGCCCATAAAAAGAGTAGCTTTTTATGAAATCACCCAGGAAGCAGTGCTGGAAGCCTTGAAACACCCGCGTCAAATCGACACGGCATTGCGCAAGGCGCAAGAAGCGCGCAGAGTTTTAGACCGATTAGTCGGCTATGATTTATCGGGGCTTATCTGGAAAAAAGTGAGATACGGTCTTTCGGCTGGTCGTGTCCAATCCCCGGCACTTCGCATAATAATGGAACGCGAAAGAGAGATCCGTGCTTTTATTCCTGAAAAATTTTGGAGAATACTGGGATTGTTCGAAACACAAAAAAAAGAAAAAGTTACTTTAGAATGCGAAAAGGAACCGAGAGATGAAAAATTAGTTCAAAAAATATTAGAAATAGGTAAATCTGGAAATTGGATTATAAACGCGATAAAAGAAACAGAACAAAAACGTTCCCCTCGCGCGCCTTTTACCACTTCTACGTTGCAACAAACAGCCAGTTCACGTTTGGGATATTCCCCATCGCGCACAATGCAAATAGCCCAGAAACTTTATGAAGCTGGACACATTACCTATATGCGAACAGACAGCACAAATCTTTCGAATACCGCCCAGAGTCAAATTCTTTCTTTTGTAAAAAAAGAGTACGGAAATAATTATGTTGAAGCTAGAATTTATAAAACTAAATCAAAAAATGCCCAGGAGGCGCATGAAGCTATTCGCCCGACTCATATAGAAAAACTTCACATAAGCAATAATGATCAGGACAAACTCTATCGTCTTATTTGGGAACGCACTGTGTCATCGCAAATGACGAATGCAAAATTGCTCAAAACAAAAATTACAGCAATCATAGAAGGTCATGAAAAAATACCTTCATTCGGAGCTACTGGTTCTCGACTACTTTTTCCTGGATGGCTTGCCGTAGATACTGGGGCGCGCGGCGAAGATGTAGAATTGCCCCTCTGTGTTTTGAGAGAAAAATTAAAACTGCTTAATTTAATTAGCGAGGAAAAATTTACTGAACCACTAGGCCGTTATAGTGAAGCTGGACTTATTAAAGAACTTGAAAGCCGAGGTATCGGACGACCATCCACTTATGCGTCTATTATGAAAACAATTGAAGAACGAGGATATGTAAAAAAAGAAGGAAAAACATTATTCCCTACCGATGTCGGTGAAGTGGTATCCGACTTTTTGGAAAAATATTTCGCTAATTATATTTCCGACACATTTACTGCCGAGATGGAAGACGAATTGGATGAAATATCCAGAGGTGAACGCGAATATGAAAAAACGTTGAAAGATTTTTACCTGCCGTTTTCTAAAGACGTGAAATCAAAAGAGAGATTGGAAAAAGTGACAAATTTAGGTGATGCGCCGGAGAATATAAAATGTCCGAAATGCGGGAGTAAAATGATAATCAAGCTTTCTCGCGGAGGTAAATTTTATTCTTGTTCCAGATATCCGGATTGCGCCGGAGCTTTAATGCTCGATGGCACAGAATTAAAAGGCCCTGAAGAAACCGGCGAGTTGTGTCCGGAATGCGGAGAGAAAAAAGGAAAATCGGGCGGGGGTAAGCTTGTCGTGCGCCAAAGACGAGATGGCACTGGCTCTTTTATCTCTTGTTCACGTTATCCAAAATGCAAATTCATAAAAAAAGATGAAGCGGAAGAAGTAAAAAAAAGAACGGGCGTTATTTGCCCAATTTGTAAAAAGGGAGATATTTCAGAGAGACGCGGAAGATTTGGAATTTTTTATTCCTGTTCAAATTATCCAAATTGTAAATTCGCAATCAAAGCAAAACCGACCGGCAATATCTGCAAGGAATGCGGAAGTTTGATGATGCAAGGCACAAAAACAATACCGGAACGTTGTTCAAATAAATCTTGTCGTATGCATAATCCTCATAAAATACCAAAAATTGAAGCGTGAACTAAAAAAGGTATAATGGTGTTATGGCAAATGTGAAAGAAATAATTGACCTGATTGAAGGTGGTGTAAATAAAAAAGACGAAGAACTTATAAATAAAGCTTATGGGTTTGCTGAAAACGCCCATTTAGGACAGAAAAGGCTCAGCGGTGACCCGTATTTTGTCCATGTTTTTGAAACGGCAAAAATTTTAGCAAAATTTGGAATGGACACACAAACTATCGTTGTCGGATTATTACACGACACGTTAGAGGACACAAAAACAACAGAAGAAGAAATAAAAAAAGAGTTTGGTGATGATATTTTATTTTTAATAAAAGGAGTGACGAAACTAGGAACACTGAAATATCGAGGACATGAAAGACATGTGGAAAGTTTGCGAAAATTTTTTGTCGCTATGGCAAATGATTTACGCGTGGTTATTATAAAATTTGCCGATCGGCTCCACAATTTAAGAACTTTGGAGTTTGTGCCTGAAGAAAAAAGACACAGAATTGCGGTAGAATCAATCGAGGTCTATGCGCCGCTCGCCAACCGTCTCGGAATGGGAAAATTAAAAGGCGACTTGGAAGATGCCGCTTTTCCCTATGCTTATCCCGAGGAATATAAGCAAATAGAAGAAATAATCAAAGAAAGAAAGAAACTATATGAAAAACATCTTACAGAGGTAAGTGAAGAATTAAAAAAGGAATTTAGAAAAAATAAAATAAAATTTGTTGAAATTAATTATAGAATAAAACACAAATACAGCTTATACAAAAAGTTGCTAAAATACGATATGGATATAGAAAAAATTTATGATGTCGTAGCACTGCGGGTTGTTGTCGATACCGTAGAAGAATGTTATAGAGTTTTAGGGTTGGTGCATTCTATTTGGAACCCACTACCGGGCAGAATTAAGGATTATATTGCCTTGCCAAAACCAAACGGTTATCGGTCTATTCATACGACTATTTTCACCGGTTTGGGCGGAGTGGCGGAAATTCAAATAAGAACAAAAGAAATGCACGCCGAAGCCGCCTACGGTGTCGCTGCACATTTCGCATATAAAGAGCAAGATAGTAAAAAAATTAAGAACAATAAAAATAAATTCAAATGGGTTGAAGAGTTAAAAGAATTGAAATATTCGCCGGATGATCCAAAAAAATTTATTGACCATCTTAAAATGGATTTTTTTAATGACCGTATTTTCATTTTTACCCCCAAGGGAGACGTTATAGATCTGCCTGATAATTCAACCCCGCTTGATTTTGCTTATTCTATACATTCTGATATCGGGAATCACACATTTGGAGCTAAAATAAATAATAAAATGCTGCCAATTTTCTCAAAATTAAAAAATGGGGATATCGTAGAAATAATAACCAAAAAGGATTCAAAACCATCCAGTAAATGGTTAGAATATGTAAAAACGACTATTGCCAAAAAACACATAAAATCATATTTGGAAAAAAATAGTCTTCTGTCCAGGCTTAAATCTTTTGGCCAATCCTAAACACTAAAATTAGAAATATTATATAAATCAGTATCGTCTTTCTCTTTTTCTTCTTGATTTCTGTCGTCAATCGGTGTTTCCTCGGAACTATTTCCCTCCTGCGCAGGCAGATTGGTGATATAATTTTCAAGCATTTCGGCCGGTTTTTTTTCAATTTCCGATTTATGGATCAAATCCAAAATTGCCCGCAAGTCTTCTGTGGAAAAAAAATCAATTTTAATTTGTCCGCCCAGTTCTTTCCTGTCTATGTGAACCCGAGTGCCTAATTTTTCCTGAAACTCTTCTTCCAATTCGGTAATTTCCGGGTCGGGCATAAATTCCTTCTTGCGTACGCGATCATAAGCTATTTTCCTCGCCAATCTTTCCGCCTCACGCACAGTAATTTTCTTATATAAGATTTCTTTGAATAAAACCAGCTGTTCTTCCGGATGATCCGCCAGCATTAAAATAGGCCGGGTATGCCCTTCGGTAATTTTTCCTTCAGATAAAGCGTTTAAAATTTCTTCCGGCAAGGTTAAAATGCGCAAAGAATTAGAAACGTATTCCCTGCTTCTGCCCATTTTTTTTGCAATCTCATTATGGGTAAATTTAAATTCATTAACCAGCCGAAAAAAAGCCCGTGCCCGATCAACGGCATTTAAATCTTCGCGCTGTAAATTTTCAATAATTGCAAGCTCCAGTTTCATTATGGCTGTATCTCCGGTGCGAATAATGACCGGCACTTGAGAAACTCCGGCAAGTTTAGCCGCACGAAGCCTGCGCTCTCCGGCAATCAATTCATATTCGGTTACTAATCCTCCGTTTTCTTTTTCCATTTCCATTCGAGAAACTATGAGCGGTTGAAGAACGCCATATTGTTTTATGGAGTCGGCCAAATCTTGCAAGCGCGCTTCGTCAAAATCCCGCCTGGGTTGAAGAGGGTTTGGTTTTATTTTATCGGTGTCAATCCAGAAAATTGAATTGGAATATAAATTGGACATGGATTGATTTTAACACAGAATTTTAGTAAAGTGTAAGTGCCCAGGTGGAAGAAAATCAAACTACTTTGATTTTCTTCCGAGCAAAGCGAGGAGGCCGACACCTGGGCGGCGGTTCTGGCTTTTGCCAGAACGCAAAATATGAAATATATTTTGCGAGACGCCCAGGTGGCGGAATTGGTAGACGCGATAGACTCAAAATCTATTGATGGCAACATCATGAGAGTTCGATTCTCTCCCTGGGCACAGATCCGGTTTTTTATTGGACTTGACTTTTAGACATGAATATGTTATACTTAACGGCGTATAGAATCATGTACCTTGAATTGAGGAAGAGGAAAAATATGAAACAGTTATTCGCAGTGCTGAGTCTTTCGATCTTATTGGCGGCTGCTTCAGTGGCCCAGGAGGTCAACAACAAGAAAGTGGTGGATGGAAAGTTCGTCGCGGTTGCCGGCGCCTTGATAGGCTCCACGATACTGGATGTGGAGGGCACCTTCGCAGTTAAGCGCTCTCTCCAGAGCAACCCTGAGTTTTACTTCCACGAACGGATTCCCTGGATGAGGCCATTTGTCAATTCAGGAAAACCCGCGACGTACGCCGTTCTTAGTTCGATGAACGCAGGAATAATCGCGCTCTCATATAGAATGAAGAAGAGCGCGAATCCGACCATGCGAAGATTGTGGTGGCTGCCCCCCGTGATGATGGCAGCCGGTCACGCTTTCGCCGGCACAGCCAACTTTCGTCTCAGCCGTCTTCGCTAAGAATAGCGCGAGAATCATCGTTTTGTGAGCCCTGAGCAGGAATCTGCGAGGGGCTCATGCTTTTTATACCAGTATTGATTCTAGTAACTTTTTAAAGTAAAATAACTCATGCAGATTAAGTACATTTAACACATTATGAAAAGAGAAGGTTATATAATAGACAATTTTGAAATAGAGGGCGGAAGAAAGCTTCATGGTTCTATTTCCTCCAACACATCCAAGAATGGCTCGGTCGGACTTTTGTGTGCCTCCTTGCTGAATAAAGGCAAAACTATTCTTCATGGCATTTCCCGCATTGAGGAAGTTTATAGAATTATAGAAGTGCTGGAAAGTATCGGAGTAAAAATAAAATGGATTGGAAAACAATCTTTAGAAATTATCCCGCCCAGAAAATTTAAAATAGAAAGTTTAGACAAAGAAGCGGCTATTAAAACCCGGAGTATAATAATGTTTGCCGGTCCATTACTGCATCATCTTAAATCGTTTTCCCTTCCCCATGCGCAAGGTTGCAAATTGGGCAAAAGAACCGTGAGCGCACACATTTATGCCTTGGAAGAAATGGGAGTAAAAATAAAGGTCACAAATCAAAATTATGAATTAAGCCATCAGAAATTAAAACCGGCCGAAATAATAATGTACGAATCGGGCGACACGGCTTGCGAAAATATTTTGGCTGCGGCAGCGCTCATCCCTGGGAAAACCACGATTAAATTTGCCAGCTCAAACTATATGGTGCAGGAAATTTGTTTCTTTTTGGAAAAACTGGGAGTCAAAATCGAAGGCATAGGCACAACCACAATCTCAATTTACGGAATAGAACAAATTAATGAAAATATTGAATATCATAATAGCGAAGACCCAATAGAATCAATGATGTGGATTACGGCAGCGGTAGCAACCAATTCAAAACTTGAAGTAAAAAGATGTCCGATAGAATTTCTGGAACTTGAATTATATAAATTAAAAAAAATGGGGCTCAAATATAAAATTATCAAAAATTACAAATCAAAAAATGAACGCACAAATTTGAGTGATATTTTGATATTGCCTTCAAAATTAAAAGCGCTGGAAGATAAAATGGAGGCTAGGCCTTATCCGGGAATAAATATAGATAATCTTCCCTTCCTTGGACTGATTGCGGCTTGTGCTAAAGGAAAAACCTTGATTCATGACTGGGTATATGAAAACCGAGCCATTTATTTGACAGAATTAAATCGCTTGGGAGGAAATGTGCTTCTAGCTGATCCACACAGGGTTTTTATAGAAGGTCCGACAAAATGGAAATCAGCGGAAGTTGTATGCCCCCCGGCGCTTCGTCCGGCAGTGGTAATAATGCTGGCGATGCTTGGAGCCAAAGGTAAATCAAAACTGTATAATGTGTATATGATAAAACGCGGATATGAAAATATTGTGGAGAGATTTCAAAAATTAGGCGCAAAAATAAAAAACACAGCCAATTAGAATGAAAAAGGTAATTGTAATTCTAGGTCAAACGGCGACCGGCAAAAGTGGTTGGGCGGTAAAAGTTGCTCGCAAAATAAATGGAGAAATTATTTCCGCCGATTCTAGACAAATTTATAAAGGACTTGATATCGGCACCGGGAAAATAACTAGAAAAGAAATGGGGGGGATTTCCCATCATCTGCTTGATGTGATAAATCCTAAATCTAAGTTTTCAGTTGCTGAATATCAAAAACAAGCAATCTACACTATAGCAGAGATTCAAAAACGAGGAAAAATTCCAATTATCTGCGGTGGGACAGGATTTTATATTGATGCGATAACTAAAGGTGTTATTTTCCCGGAAGTTCCGCCCAACATGAAATTAAGAAAAAATTTAGGAAAAAGAACAACTCCAGAACTTTTTAAAATATTAAAAAAACTGGATTCTAATCGCGCCAAAAACATAGACTCTAAAAACAAAGTCAGATTAATCAGGGCGGTTGAAATAGCAGAAGCTTTGGGCAAAGTTCCTCGTCTCACGGAAAAAAGACCGAATTATAAATTTATTAAAATTGGCTTATATCTTCCACTTGATAAATTAAAAAAGAAAGTGGAACAAAGAGTTAAAAAAATGTTCGCTGACGGATTGCTAAATGAAATTAAAAAATTAAAAAGAGCCGGGATATCAAATAAAAGACTTCACGAACTTGGCTTTGAATATTTTAATCCAACTCCAGAAAAAGTAATTTCAGAAACTCTTAAATATGCCAAGCGCCAGATGACTTGGTTTAAACGCGACAAAGAAATAAAATGGTTTAATGCGTCAAAGAAAATTGATTTAGATAAATTAGTCAAATATTTTAAATAAATCCATCTCGTACAACTGCCCACAATTTTTTTATTTCTGTTTCCTGGACACCAAGATTTTTAAGGTATTTTTCTGCCGCATCCCAAAAATCATTGAGAGGCCAACTTTGTTCAAACACAAGGTCTAATTTTTTATTTACTACTTCGGATTTTAACGTATAAGTTCTAATACCCTTGCTCTCAAGTATAGTTATTATTGAACGAACAAACCCTTCTTCGTTATGTTCAGCACTTGGGCATGTTTTAACCACAAATTCATACAACTCCCTAAGAGATTTAGGGCGAGGTGGCCTTTGATCTATTCCAAATACTGGACTCCCTGTTTTTCCATTCATAGATTTTTATATATTTATTAATTATATTTATAATCTCAACTGCGGGCCCATGAGGATTTGAACCTCAGTCGCTCGTTTTGGAGACGAGAATTCTACCACTGAACTATAGGCCCGTATTAATCTTTCAAACTTCTTTTTATTCTCTTTACTAAACCATTATACACAGAACCACTCTTTTTAAAATTTCTTTCTCTGTCTTTTGCATCATCTATATTTTTATAAGATTCATAATAGATAAGTTCGACCGGTAATCTATGGCTGGTATTTTCCACATTTCCTTTTTTGTGTTCATACAATCTTTTCTTCAAATCACTAGTATAACCAATATAAAGTTTATTATCTTTTTTACTTTTTAAAATATAAGTATAGAACATAAAATCCTAATAAGGTTTTCCACCCCGTCGTTCGCGAACGACGGGGTGGAAACCGAAGTTATACCACTTAACTAATCGCCCTTATTAAACCTAACTATAACAAAAAACGACCTTAAAGAGTCGCCTTTAGTATAGCAGAAAAGTACAAAAAATCTATTTCTTAATTTCCTTATGCTTGGTTTGTTTACGGCACCATTTGCAGAATTTTTTAAGCTCGATTTTTTTAGTGACGAGTTTTTTATTTTTACTGGACCAGTAATTTATGTGCTTGCAGGTTTCGCAGGCAAGTTTTATAAGTCTATCTTGTGACATAATATATATAGATTAGTATAAAAAACGATTAAAAGCAACCTACCCGCGCCAGATGGGGCTAAATAATGATTCTTGGTAATAGCGGGCTAATACGCGTAGTTATTTCATAATTTATTGTATTAATCTTTTGGGCCATTTCTTCGGCAGTGATTTCTTCTTTACCCTGACGTCCCAAGATCACAACTTCATCCTCATCCTTAACATTCGACAGATGACTTATATCAACCGCGGACATGTTCATATGAACTCTCCCTAAAATTTTACACCGGGTACCGCCAATTAAAACAAAACCATTATTAGAAAACTCTCGATCTAGTCCATCCGCATAACCTTGCGGAATAATCGCGATTTCAGTTTCTTTTTTTGTTTTGTAAGTAAGTCCATAGCCAATAGTGGCTCCTTTTGGTAGAATTTTAATCTTTGCAACTTTTGTTTTCCAAGTAAGAATAGGTTTAATATTAAATTTAGAATTTTTATAAATAAATTTTAAATATTCCGAGGGCCACATGCCGTAGGTACCAATTCCCAAACGTACCAATGGATGAATCCCTTTTCTTTTTTCATAAGCTAAAAGTCCCGAAGTTGCTGAGATGTGTGTTTGGAGATTTTTAAAACCAAATTCGGCAGCCAATTTCAAAGCTTTCTTATATTCATCTATTTGCTTTTGCGCATGAGAAAAATTCGAAGTGTCTTCAATGTTTGCAAAATGCGCATAGATACCGGTAAGTTTTATAGATTTGCATTTTTTTATCTCTAAAAAAATTTTTGGTAATTCTTTAAACAAAAAACCTTCCCGTCCTAAATACGCATCTATCGGCAGGTGTATTTCTTGTTTTCTTTTAAATTGTTGCGCTATTCTGTTTATTTCTTTTAATTGTTCAATAGAAAAAACAGATAAAATACAGGACAATTTAATTGCTCGTGACAAATTCATTATTTGAACATATCCGAAAACAAAAGTTTTTTTTCTGCTTATTTTGCGCAACAGCTTGAGTTCTTCTACTCTATCCACCTGAAAATAATCAACATAAGGTTCGAGAATTTTTGCAATTTCATTCTGTCCATGCCCATAGGCATTGCCCTTGATGGCGACAGAAAGCTTGGTTCCCCTTTTTACTAAATTTCCAAACTGCTTGATATTATAAATCAAATTTTTTTCAGAAAGTTCAATATAAGAAAGGGGTAAATTCTTTTTCACAATGTTTTTATATAGCCGTGGTCTTTAGTTTTTGCTCTTTTTTGAAACGCTCTATCGCCAGCTCAATTAGCTTATCTAAAAGCTTTGGTAATGGCAGACCGCTGGCTTCCCATAATTTCGGATACATGCTGATAGAAGTAAATCCCGGAATTGTATTTATCTCATTTATATAAACTTTTCCATTTTTTTTAAAAAAACAGTCCACTCTGCCGAATCCTTCGCAATTTAAAACTTTAAAAGTTTTTATTGAAAGCTGTTGAACTTCTTTTGCGGCTTTCCTGGAAATCTTGGCCGGAATTTCCGCGACCGAGCCTTCGTCAATATATTTCGCGTCGTAAGAATAAAATTCTTGATTGGCGATAATTTCACCGGGAATAGATGCTCTGGGCATGTCATTACCCAATACAGAGCATTCTATCTCGCGCCCATTTATAAATTCTTCAATAATAACTTTTGTATCAAATTTAAAAGCTTCTTTGATGGCTTTAAAAAACTCATTTTTATTCCGCACTTTATTTATTCCTACCGATGAACCCATATTGGCCGGCTTGATAAAAAGGGGTAGGCCCAGATCTTTCTTCGCTTTTTCAAAACTAATTTTTTCTCCATCTTTTATGGTAATAAATTTACCGATAGGAACACCGGCATCCCGTAAAAGACGTTTCATTATATCTTTATCCATTCCCACAGCCGACCCTAAAACACTCGCTCCTACAAAAGGTATATTCGCCAATTTCAATAAACCTTGAATGGTGCCGTCTTCACCGAATGGCCCGTGTAATACCGGAAAAACAACATCAATAGAGGTTTTTGAGTTCACATCACGAAGATTAGAAATCGCTCCTCCTCCCTGCGGAACAAGCGCAATGCTATCGCTGTTTGAGGAATTTAATTTGTAAAGTTTCGGATTTGTTTTATCTAAAAATTTTCTTGAAGAATCACCGAGAATCCATTTGCCTGTTTTTTCTATGCCAATCAGCACCACATCATATTTATTCTTATCTAGCGCATTAAACACGTTTTCTGCCGAACGGAGAGACACCTCATGTTCCGCTGATTTGCCACCGAAAAGCACGCCAATTTTTAATTTCTTCTTTGCCATGGCACCTAGTATACACTAATTATTTTAAAATCGCATTCTCTAAATCTTTAGGAATATTGGTTAAATTCTTACAACTATTTTTAGTGATTAAAATCATGTCTTCTATGCGTACTCCACCAAAACCTTTAAAATAAAGCCCGGGCTCTACAGTCATCACGCATCCCACAGGTATAATATCTTCACTTTTTGGCTTAAAATTTGGCCATTCGTGAATTACCGTGCCTACACCATGACCTAATCCATGCAAAAATTTATTTTTATATCTTTTATTTAAAAAATCTCGCGCTGTTTTATCAATTATTTTTGCTCCTCGTTCACCTTTTTGTATTTTTTTAATCGCGCGATTTTGGGCCTCAAGAACAGTTAAATAAATTTTCCTTTGCCTTTTATTCGGCTCTCCCCAGAAATAAGTTCTGGTCATGTCGGAACAATAATGGTTCATCGTGCAACCGAAATCGAACATTATAATATCCCCTTTTTTCAACTTTGTTTTACCCGGCTTATGATGAATATTGGCAGTATTTTTACCAAAAGCGACAATCGGAGAAAAAGACAATATCGGCGCGCCATATTTTATGAAGGATTTTTCGACTAAATTCGCAATCTCAATTTCACTAATACCAGTTTTTAATTTTACTACAATATATCGTAGCACTTTCTCGCTAATTCTTTGCGCTTTGATTATATTGGCAAGCTCCTTTTTGTTTTTAACAGCCCTGATTTCGTGAATCAATTTTGTTTTTTTCATCTTAAAACAATTTTATGACATCATGATAGGTAATAAAAAGCATGAGAAATATCAAAAGGCTGAAACCGATCATATTAGCAGTATTGGCAATTTTTGGATTCAGGCGCGAACCTTTTATTTTTTCAATCAATAAAAAAAGAAGCCGTCCGCCGTCCAGCGCGGGAAATGGAAATAAATTTATGATTGCAAGATTTATGGAAATAAGAGCGGTAAAAGACAGGAGATAAACAAAGCCAAATTGATAAGCGTCACCGACAATGCCCACCATACCGACTGGTCCGGTAATTGAACTAAGACTACCTTTGCCCCGGACGCTGTCCGCTATAAGCGTATAAAGCCCTATGGCAGTACTTTTAGTCATAAACCAGTCTAACCGCATTCCCTCCAAAAGCGCGGTAAAAAAAGGCAATTTGGCTGTCCCTATTTGATCCATCGATATGCCTATTTCGGGCTTGCCGTCTAAAACGCTGGTCATTGGAATTATTTTTACCAGATTGATTTCAGTGTTTTTACCGCGCATATAACCGATATCAATTTCTTTTCCCCCGCTTAAGACCACGAAAGACTTGACGGTTTCGGGGCTTACATAAGTTGTAAAATTACTTCCGCTTTTTATGTTTACAATTTTGTCCCCGATTTTTAGACCGGCATTTTCGGCCGGAGATTTCGGCAAGACGGAAACGACCGTCAGATGCACATTTTGCAGCTTAGAGCCTGCCGGTTCATTACCGACTGAAGTCGGAAGCCCGGACATAAAGCCGAAAGAAAATAAAAGCCAGGCTAATAAAAAATTAGCAAAAACTCCAGCTAGAAGCACTATTGCTTGCTGATATTTCGGCTTGTTGGTTAAACTTCTTTTTGCTAGTTCAATTTTTTCAGGAGTTTCTTCTTTATCTAAAAATCCAACTTCCATGAAATCAGCTTCGTCAAAACTCTCTCCGAAAATTTTTACAAATCCGCCCAGGGGTAATAAATTAAAAGTATATTCCGTCTCCCCTCTTTTAAAACCAAAGAGTTTCGGCGGAAAACCAAAACCAAATTCATCAACTCTGATTCCGAATTTTTTCGCGGTAAAAAAATGTCCAAACTCGTGGACCAAAACCAATACTAATAAAATTATTATAAAAATAACAACACTCATGTGAATTAACCCATTACCTCGCGCTCTTTCTTCTCAAAAATCGCTTCTAGGTTGCCATTGGTCTCATTAATAATTTTCTGTAATTCTTCTTTGGCGCGAAACATCTCGTCTTCTGTCATTTTACTTTCTTTTTCTTTTGCCTCCATATCACGAAAGACAACCTCGCGTTCTTTACGTACCACAATTCTACTTCCTTCCAATTTTTCTTTTAAAACTTTTACCAGGGTTTGCCTCGTTTCGGTCGTCAGTTGCGGAAAAATAACTCTGATACCCAAATCATCAGTCGCAACTGACAATCCTAAATTTGATCCAATAATAGCTTTTTCAATTCCTTTAATTTGACTTTTATCCCAGGGCGCAATGCGCAATGTTCTCGGATCCTCAATGGATATGGAAGCCACATTCTTGAGTGGAACATACGAACCATATGATTCAACCGAAACACCATCCAGCACCATCGGCGACGCTCGCCCAATATTCAACTGGCTATATTCTTTGCCTAAAAATTCTTCCGCCTTCTTGAGCTCCATTTTAAAATTTGAAAAATTATATTGCATAGTTTAATTATAACAGAAATTAATAAATTGGTATAATTAAAGCCACAGATTCCATTAAGCTCTTCGTGGATGAACCGGGCATACGCAGAAATTCACGAACTTTAAAAAAATGCTCAAAAAACCCAATACCGAGGTGGAACCTTGGTATTGATTGCCTGTGTAAAACAAATTCCAGCGCATTTAGAAATTTTAAAGCCTTGGAACGAGTAGAATTTAATGTAATAATTTCATTTCCTTCCTCATCCTCTTCTTCGGGTGTAATAAGCAATTCCTTAATAAAATCAATTCTGTTTTTTAGGGACATATCGATAAATTTTTCTGCGACTTCCAATTCATCGCCAAGTTTTATTTCCGGTTTGATTAAATAAAATCTGGAAACAAGAGTTTTTAAAAGAGCGTTGGTATCCGGTACGATCAGAAAAAAATGGGTATTTTGTATCGGCTCTTCAAACATTTTAAGCAAACTGTTCTGCGCTTCCAGAAGAAAGTTGTTGGCAGAAATGATAAATATTTTCTTAGCGGAAGAAAAACCTTTTTGCGTTCCGTAAGATTTTAAATTACGCGCGTCCTCAACCCTAAAAGAATCCAGACTGATACAAATAAAATCAGGATTGCCGACAGTATTTATACCCAGACCTTTTAAGAATTTTATAATTTCCGGAACAATTTTATCCAGCGCGCCTTCTATTAAATATGCGTGATGCAAATTATCTTTATCTAAATGTTCTAAAATACCCATTTATTTCTTACTTAAAACTGTTTTTTTATAAACATCTAAATGTTCCAAAGCAATACCCGTGCCTTTGACTACGCAAAAAAGAGGATCTTCGGCCAAAGTCGCTTTGACCCCTGTTTTTCTATAAACCAAATCGGTGAAATTTCGCAGTTGTGAAGAACCGCCGGTCATAATAATTCCATGGTCGATAATGTCGGAAGCCAGTTCGGGAGGGGTTTCCTGCAAGACGTCTTTGATTGCTTTTATAATTTGCCCCAATTCCGCGTCTATGGCTTTAACTATTTCATTGGTTCCCACTTGGGCTGATCTCGGCAATCCTTGAATAAAATCCCTGCCTTTAATCGTCACGCGAAGTTCTTCTTCCAATGATACCGCTGCGCCTATTTTAATTTTCACTTCTTCGGCAGTTCTGTCTCCGATTGCCAAGTTAAAAGTTTTTTTAATATAATCCGCTATCGCCTGATCTATTTTATTTCCGGCGCATTTCATGGATGTTGAAGCTACAATTCCGCCGAGCGAAATAACCGCTACATCCGTCGTGCCTCCGCCAATATCAACAATCATATAACCTTTTGATTCGTAAATCGGAATGCCGGCGCCAATCGCCGCCAAAATCGGCTCTTTGACGACATAGGCGTTTTTGGCACCCGCGCGTATGGCCGCTTCTACGACAGCTCTGCGTTCTGTAGAAGTAACGCCGGCTGGCACGGAAATCATCACGTCGGGTTTGAATAAATTGAATTTTCCCATTGCTTTGCCTATAAAATAACGAAGCATTGCTTCGGTCACGCGATAGTCCGCAATTACTCCGTCTTTCATCGGACAATACGTAATAATATTGCCGGGAGTTTTACCAATCATATCCTTCGCCTCAAAACCAATCGCCAAAATCTTGTTATCCTGCTCGGAAACGGCCACCACCGAAGGTTCGTTTAAAACCACCCCCTTGCCGGGCAAAAATACCAGGGTATTCGCTGTACCTAAATCTATACCCAATTTTTTGGAAAAAATACTCATTAAAGTAATATACCCCCACACCTATTTTAAATCAAGAAATAGATGTGAGGGTATACTATACTTATGCTAAAATAGAAAGTGCTGAACAAAATAAAAATATGAAAATCGTCACCGTAATCCCGCTTAAAAAAGGAGCCTGGAGAGAGGACTTGACCTACTTCTCCGCGAAAAATATTCCCAACGGAAGCATTGTGGCTATTCCCCTGCGTAATAAAAAAGTCCTGGGACTAGTTATTTCTTCGGAAGATGTTGCTCTCGCAAAGTCAAACATAAAAGATATGTCTTTTAATTTAAAAAAAATAGACGAAATAAAAGAACGCTCAATTTTTTTGAAAGAATATTTTGATTCGGCAATTGAAACTAGCCGGTATTTTGTTTCCAGTAAGAGCAACGGCATCACTTCTTTAATCCCGGCTGTTATGCGAGAAAATTACGACAAAATAGCCTCCGCCCAAGGCGGATCCGCCTCCGGCGGAAAAAAAGAAAATTTAAAAAATCTTAAATCCGAGAAACTTCTTTTTCAAGCGCCTCTCCCGGACCGCATCTCCATTTACAAAACCTTGATTCGCGGATCTTTTGCTCTTAAAAAATCTGTCTTTATGGTGTTGCCAACCGAATATGATATAAAAACCTTTGAGGAATCCCTTTCAAAAGGAATTGAGCAATTTACTTTTGCCATTTATGGAGGATTAAGTCCAAAAAAAATTATTAAAAAAATTGAACAAATAATAACTTTGGAGCATCCGGTACTGATACTCGGAACCGCGCCATTTTTATCCATTCCGCGGCCCGATGTCGGAACTATCATAATAGAACACGAAAGCTCTAGCGCTTATAAAATGATCGGAAAACCTCATTTCGATTTGAAATTTTTTGCGGAACTTTTTGCGGCAAAAATTAATGCGAAGTTTATACTGGGCGATTCATTGCTCCGCTATGAGAGTATCGCGAGACAAGAGATGGATGGACTGATTCCAATGCACCCGCTTTCTTTCAGAATTAATTTTCAAGGACAAATAGAAATTAAAAATCCAAGAAACAGCGAAGACAAAACTCCCAAGCTTAAAATCTTTTCTGATGAAAGCGTTAAAGAAATTAAAAACGCAATTGCCAAGAAAAAAAGCGTTTTTATTTTTTCATTAAGAAAGGGATTGGCGACTATGACCGTATGCAAAGACTGCGGCGAGACAGTGAGTTGCGAAAAATGCGGATCACCTTTGGTGCTTTACTTGTCGCACCAGGGCCGGAAAAGAATGTTCGTCTGTAATCGATGCCAAAAAGATACAGGCGGAGAAATACTCTGCGCGTCCTGCGGAAGCTGGAACTTAATGCCTCTGGGCATCGGCACGGATACCGTATATGAATATGTAGAAAAAATTCTGTCCAAACAGGCGGATTTCCTGAATAATAGAAAAATCAAAGTTTTCAAACTGGATAAAGAATCCGCCAGAACGGCCAAAGGCGCGGAAAAAATTATAAAAGAATTTGAAGAAAATCCAGGATCAATACTCATTGCTACCGAGATGGCATTTTTTTATCTTAGAAATAAAGTTCCGCTTTCAATCATTGCTTCTTTTGATTCGCTCTGGAGCATACCCAGCTTTAAAATGAGTGAAAAAATTATTCAAATTATTTTTTCAATAATCGGAAATACGACGGAAAAACTTATTATCCAAACTAAGAATGAAAATGATCCGGCAATTCTCGCGATTAAATCGGAAAATCTACTGTCTTTTGTGCGGGCAGAGTTGGAAGACAGAAGAAATCTTGATTATCCGCCCTTTAAACGTTTTATAAAAATTACGCACCTGGGCGACAAAGAACAAACGATCAGAGCCAAAAAAGTATTGGAGGAAATTTTTAAAGAATATTCTCCTGAAATTTTCAGCGGATTCGTGGCGCGACTCAAAAGTAAATATGTTACCAATGCGCTGATAAAAATAGATCCTCAAAAATGGTCTCTACCAGAAATTTCTGCCGGTTCTTCGATAGATGAAATTTTACTTGCAAAACTCCTTTCCCTCCCGCCATCTTTTGAAATATTTGTTGACCCGGAGGACTTGTTGTAAATTTTTTTGATATAGTTTATATTCTAAATGAAAGGAGAGTTCTTGTATCATGAAGTATATCTGGGAATTGGAAATCGGGGAGGATTTCCCCCCTCACCCAATAGAATTTGAGACGGACGGCGGCCCCCAGAAAGCCGCCGAGATAGGGGCACAGTACGGACCTGGAAAATTGCGCGAGCCCGCGGGTTCGCGTGTTGTTGTTGTCCGCCATCCTGACGAGATGGTAGATAAGTAGGGGTACCGTCATGCGTTCTATATCACAATCACACCCGCCCGGGTGGGGAGAACTCGTTCTCGCTTCCGGACGGGTTTTCTTTTTGAGGTTGTAAATTTTTTTGATATAGTTTATATTCTAAACGAAAGGAGTACACGCATTGCTGTACATGTACAAACACAATTCGACTCCGCCAATAGAACTGCAACCAGCGGAGTTTGATGGGCCGAGCGATCCGAGCTTGGCTCTGCAACAAGCCGAACGAGAATTTGGTCCGGGAGGAACACTTTTTCAGAAAGTTGAGATTCCCACCCCCGCTCCCACCAATTACCACGAAGATGCCGGCACCACCTTCCATTCTGGCCGACAATAGGAGGCCATCGTGCTCCTAAATCACCCAACCCGCGAGGACGCACCGGAATTATCCGCGTGCGTCCCTCCGGACTTTTTTAAAAATATGTCAAAGAGACACTTTGACACTCAGGCAACTATTACCGTAAATTCCCCTCTTTGTTTTTCTTTATTATTTTTCAAATATTCCAAAACTTCTACTGGAGTTCTAGTTTTAAATTCTTCATAAATTTTTGTAAGTTCGCGCGCGATGCAAACTTTTTTATCCGGGCAAAATTTTGTAAGTGATTCCAAAGTTTTTAAAATTCTGTGCGGAGATTCATAAAAAACCATAGTGCGTTTTGCCAGAGCTATTTCTTTAAATAATGTCTCTCTTCCCTTTTTGTGCGGTAAAAAACCAAGAAAAGTAAATTCATGGGTCGGCAAACCGGAGGCAGAAAGCGCGGTTATCAGCGCTGTTGCCCCTGGAATTGGGATTACCTGTACACTATCCAAAAATTTTTCTTTTATTTTAGATACCAACAACGCTCCCGGATCAGAAATTCCGGGCGTACCGGCATCTGACACCAGCGCTAAATTTTTACCTTCTTCCAGTAATCCAAAAATTTTATCTATCTTAGCGAACTTGCTTTGAGCATGGTAACTCATCGTCGGCTTATTGATATTGTATTTATCCAAAAGCTTTTTTGTTTCTCTGGTATCTTCGCACAATATTAAATCCACATTTTTTAATGTTTCAATAGCTCGGAGCGTAATATCTCCCAGATTCCCTATCGGTGTCGCTACTACATAAAATTTTGACATATAACTTTAAAATTTTTATAGAAAATTTTATTATTTCCTATATTTTCTAGTCCTCCACTTGTCGGCAATTTTTACGCGGGTGAGTGAACGTTCAAGCTCAGACTCAAAGTGTTCAAAGTTCACATGCTCTTTATTTTCCATCAAATTTTTTAATTCTTCGGCGCGGGCTTTGGCCTTTTCAATTGCCACACCTGAAAGCTCCGAAACATGTTCGGCAAAATCAGCCAATACGGCAACTTCTGTAATTCCTTTTTCCCCTGTTTTCACTTCCGTAAAACCTCCTACGACGGCTATCGGTATATGTTCGCCATTTGCATACGCCACCACGTCTCCGGACGCTAGTTCTGAAATCAAAGGAATATGGTCCGGTAAAACTGTAATCTCGCCAAGGGTAGTCGGCAAACTGACTTGATCAACCATTTCCTCCAAAATAAGTCTTTCGGGAGTAACAATTTTAAGTTTTAGCTGTTTAGCACTCATTTTTTCTAAATCGCACCTTGCATGTAAAAGTCATTTTCCGATTTATCGTCGTGCTTGCCATCCAAAATTTCCTTAAATGAACGAATGGTATCAACAAGAGGCACATAAACACCTTTTCTTCCCGTATATTGTTCTGCCACGAAATTCGGCTGGGAAAGAAATTTCTGGATTTTACGAGCACGGGCCACCAGTTCTTTGTCCGTTTCGGAAAGTTCTTCCATACCCAAAATCGCAATGATATCCTGCAGGTCTTTATAACGCTGAAGCACGCGCTGAACTTCTCGAGCGATAGTGTAATGTTCTCGCCCTACGATATTCGGATCAAGAATCGTGGACGATGAGTCCAGCGGATCCACCGCCGGATAAATACCGATTTCTGAAAGTGAACGATTCAATACTACGGTGGAATCCAAATGGGCAAAAGTCGTGGCTGGAGCCGGATCGGTCAAGTCGTCCGCCGGCACATAGACAGCCTGTACAGAAGTTACCGAACCTTTATCAGTGGAAGTAATACGTTCTTGCAAGATTCCCATTTCCGTACTTAAAGTAGGCTGGTAACCCACGGCTGAAGGAATACGACCAAGCAGGGTGGACACTTCCGACCCGGCCTGGGTAAAACGGAAAATGTTGTCGATAAAAAGAAGCACATCTTTGCCTTCAGCGTCGCGGAAATGTTCTGCCATCGTGAGCCCGGAGAGCGCTACACGCAGACGCGCGCCCGGCGGTTCATTCATTTGTCCGAAAACCATAGCGACTTTATCAATAACGCCGGATTCTTTCATTTCGTGATACAAATCATTACCTTCACGAGTACGTTCGCCAACCCCGGCAAAAACCGAATATCCTCCGTGGTTTGACGCAATGTTGTGAATTAATTCTTGGATAACGACAGTCTTACCGACACCCGCACCTCCAAAGAGACCTACCTTACCGCCTTTTAAAACCGGACAAATAAGATCAATAACTTTAATACCGGTTTCTAAAATTTCAATTTTTGTCGCCTGCGCCGTATATTCCGGAGCCGGGCGATGAATCGGCATACGATTTACTTTGCCATCCCCTTTGGCTGCCGTGATGGCGGGCAAGTCATCAATGGCCTCGCCCAAGACATTAAAAATGCGTCCGAGAGTTGCTTTGCCCACCGGTACAGAAATAGGCGCGCCGGTATTTACGACTTCCATTTCGCGCGAAAGGCCGTCAGTTGTGTCCATCGCCACCGCCCGAACCATTCCCGAACCTAAATGCTGTTCAACTTCAAGAATAATCTTTTTACCGCCTTTCATAACTTCCAAGGCAGTGTAAATATCCGGCAGATTATCTCCAAAATCCACGTCAATAACCGGCCCGACTATTCTCTTGATTGTTCCTGTTGTTTTCATAATCTTGTCCGCCTTGGGCGGAAATTTTTGTTATTAATAAATTTATTGATAATAATCAGCTTACGTTTACCATGCCGGCGCTGATTTCGGATATTTCTTTGGTAATATTCGCTTGTCTGGCTTTGTTAAATACCAAAGTCAAATCGTCAATCATTTCGTCGGAAGCTTCACTCGCATTTTTCATCGCCACCATTCTGGAAGATTGTTCTGAGGCGTTTGATTCAAGAATCATTTGATAGAACCTGGTGCGAATTATTTTTTCAACAATAATATTCATAAGGCTTTCGTAGTCGGGCTCAAAAATATAATCGGTACCCGTACGCGAAGTTTGTTCTTTTATTTCTTTTAAATTCTGCAAAGTCGTCTTTTTATCAATTGGCAGCAATTGCCTTACGTCCGCTTTTTGTAAAATTGCGGAAAAAAATAAAGTTGAAGCGACAAAAATTTGGTCGTATTCCTCTTTTTTATAAAATTGAGTTGCCATATCCACAATCGGAAAAACTTCGACTATTCCGGGTTTTTCGGAAAGCTGGTTGAAAGAAGCAACAATGTTTTGACTAAGCCGTCGCAACATTGATTCCCCTTTTTTGCCAACCGATATAAAATCAATTTGTTTATCTTTATTTTCTTTTAAGCTTGCCAGTGTGCTTTTAATTACTTGCGAATTATATCCTCCGCAAAGACCTTTATTGGAAGTGATCAGAATAATTAAAAGTTTTTTGGGTTCTCTGGTTGCCAGAAGCGGATGGGTGCTCTCAGATATATATTCGGCTAATGCTTCAAGCACTTCCCATGAATAGCCGGAATATGGGCGAGCAGCTAGTGTCGCTGAAATGGCCTGTTTCATTTTGGAAGCCGCTACCAGCTCCATCGCTTTGGTGATTTTTTTCGTATTTTTTATACTTTTTATTCGTCTTTTAATTTCTTTTGTGCCAGCCATAAAAATTTAATTACTTGATGAAAGATTTTTTGAAATCCTCTATTACTTTTTTTAATTCCTCTTCCCCTTTTTCGCTCCACATTTTCTTTTCAACAATCTCTTTATAAAAAACTTTCGCCTGGCGCTCGCTGTAATCCGTCAGCCCTTGTTCAAATTCTTTTATTTTCTCAACCGCCACATCGTCCATAAAGCCCTTAGTCAGAGCATAAAGAGTGACAACTTGGTGTTCCATTCTGACTGGCGCATATTGAAGCTGTTTTAGCACCTCGACGGCTCTTTTACCGCGCTCCAGCTGGCGCTTGGTAGCATCATCAAGGTCGGAACCAAATTGGGAAAATGCTTCAAGCTCGCGAAACTGCGCCAGGTCAAGCTTGAGCGTCCCAGCCACTTTTTTCATCGCTTTAATTTGCGCGCTGGAACCTACGCGCGACACCGAACTGCCGACATTTACCGCCGGACGGATTCCTTTGTAAAAAAGATCCGTTTCCAGGAAAATTTGCCCGTCAGTAATTGAAATAACATTGGTCGGAATATAAGCCGTAATATCACCGGCCTGTGTCTCAATAATTGGAAAAGCGGTAATAGAACCACCGCCATATTTTTCATTCCTGCGGCAAGCGCGTTCAAGCAAACGAGAATGCAAATAAAAAACATCTCCCGGATATGCTTCACGGCCCGGCGGACGGCGCAGAAGAAGTGAAATTTCACGATAAGCGACAGCGTGCTTGGAAAGATCATCATAGATAATCAACACGTCTTTTCCTTGATCCATAAAATACTCCGCAATGGCCACTCCGGTATACGGCGCAACATAAGAGAGTGCGGCCGCTTCGGACGCGCCCGCCGACACAATGACCGTGTAATCCATCGCTCCGCCTTCTTCCAATCGCGCTTCAATTTTTCTAAGCTTGGAATCTTTTTGACTGATAGATACATAAACACAAATCATATTCTGGCCTTTTTGATTTAAAATCGCATCAATCGCCAGAGCAGTTTTGCCGGTTTGGCGGTCGCCGATGATGAGTTCGCGCTGACCGCGGCCAACAGGAATAATAGCGTCAATAACTTTAATACCGGTAGCAACCGGCTCTGAAACAGAAAGACGAGTTACAACCCCGGGAGCAACTTTTTCAATCGGATAGCTTTTATCCGTTTTAATTGCGCCCTGGCCGTCAATCGGAACGCCGATAGCATTAACTACGCGTCCTAAAATATTATCCGATACCGGAACTTCCAAAATTCTGCCGGTGGCTTTTACCTCATCACCTTCTCTAATTTTAGAAAAATCGCCAAAAATAATCACGCCGACCACATCTTCTTCCAAATTAAGGACAACGCCCATCTCGCCATTCGGAAAAGTCACCATTTCTGAAGATTTAATATCCGAAAGTCCGGAAACTTTTGCAATGCCGTCAAAAATTTCCAATACTCGGCCCACCTTTTCAGCCTTTATTTGCGAGCGAAAATTTTCTATCTCCCTTTTTAAATTTTCTACGATGTGATTTGTATTCATGCGCTGCTTATTAGATATTCTTGTAATTTTCCAATTTTATTTTTAATCGTCAAATCTATAACTTCGTCATTTATCTCTACTTTAAATCCGCCTAATAATTTTTCATCCAAAACTTCCGATAAGACAACTTCTTTGACAGAATAACGCTTAGTTAAGGCGTGCGCAAGCTCTTTTTTTATTTTTTCATCCAGCTTGCTTTTGCTTGATATTTTCGCCGTTATTCTTCCTTCTTCATCATTGATTACTTTATTTAAATGCAGGAGTATGTCCGGAGCTTTTGATAATAATCGCCTGCGAAATAAAAATTGAATCACTTTTGTAAAAATTAAGGATTGTTCCGCATCGTTCTTGCCTTTGGTTGCCGAATGAATGGCGCGCGCTATATTGTTGTTCGATATGGTCGTCATATAAGTTTACAAATCATTTAATTCCTTAATTGCTTTTTCATTGAAAAATTCATCGATTTTTCCGCCGAGCAATTTTTCTGTTGCTTTCATTGTGAGAATTACAATTTCTTTTTTGGCCTCTTGCACCATTTTTACTTTCTCCGCTTCCAGCGTTTTTTTGCCGTTCTCTACAACCACGGCCACTTCTTTTTTTGCTTCCTCCAGCATTAATGTTTTTTTAGCTTCGGCTTCTTTTTTGCCGTCTTGGAAAATTTTATCCGCTTCGGTCCGAGCTTTTAAAACCGCTGCTTCATATTCTGCGCGAGTTTCCTCCAGAAGCGTCGCATTTGTTTTCGCATCGTCAATTCCTTTGGCTATTTTTTCACTGCGTTCTGCCATTAACTTACCTAATGGCTTTAAAGCAAAAATATATAAGACGACGAAAACCACCCCGAAATTGATTGCTTGAGCAATGATAATTTTCCAATCTATGTGAAATGTGGAAATAATTGATTCCATAAATGATTTTTGAAAATTTAAAATAGTTCTTAAGAAAAACCTTGCACAGAAGCTTGGAAAATAAAAGCGGCAATCCGAGCGTACTTTTCGAGAGAAGCTATTTTAAATTTTCAAATTTAAAACACTTAAATCGAAAACGCGATAACCAACGCATAAATAGCGATGGCTTCCGCAAAGGCGCAAGCCAGAAGCATGGGCACAAGAATTTTACCAGCGGCTTCCGGATTGCGTCCGATTGATTCCATCGCTTTTGAACCAATCATGCCGATAGCTATAGCGGGAGCAACAGCTCCGACTGCCATCACAATTGCTTTTGAAACAGTATTTAAATCCATATATTTTTTTCCCGACCTAGGCCGGGATATTATTACTAATAATAATCGACTTTTTATGTACTTCTTCGTGCTCCTCATGGTCGGACGCTCCAATGGTGAAATAAACAACGAGCAATATTGAAAATATGAGCGCTTGAATGACTCCGACAAGCAATTCGAGGAAAAGAAAAGGTATTGGAATGATATAGGCTACCAGAGCCGCCATTGACACCAAGAGCACTTCTCCGGCGAACACATTGCCAAAAAGACGGAAAGAAAGCGAGGCAACTTTTGCAAATTCACCGACAATTTCAATTAAACCGACAAAGAACGTGATGGGGGCGACAATAACAATCGTGGGCTCATGACGAATTTTCGTAAATATTCCCCCTAATACTTTCAGATTAACATATTTATTAAAAGTTTTCCATAGGCCGATTGAAAAAATACCGAATATATTTGCGCCGAGCACTGCCATCACCGCCAACGCAATTGTAGTATTTATATCAGCCGTACCGCTGCGAAGAAACGGAATAAATGCGAACCCGTGTTCCGCTTTCTCGATGATTCCGAATCCTCCCAAGGGAAATATTCCTAGCCAATTATTTATAAGAATAAAGAAGAAAACCGAAATAGCAATCGGGAAAATTTTGATGGAAAGCGCCCTGTTGTTTGTTACCTGATCGCACAGATTAAGCGCGTTATCTACTATTATTTCAAAAATATTTTGCAACTTGCCGGGAATTACTTTAAGCTTGGAACGCAAAACGAGAGCTAAGACAATTATTATGGCAACGACAACCCAGCTGGTCAGAAGCGCATTTGTAACGGTAAAATTTTCAAAATGGAAAATGGGTTCGGCGAATAACGTAATTTCTTGAGATATTTTTTCCATGGATTAATTCTTTTTTTCTGTATCTTTTAATTTTTTCATATAATTCTTCATAACTCTAAATATACCAAAACAGGTAATTAAAAATCCAAATCCCGCGAATATAAGAAAAATTATCGGCTTTGTCCCATAATACTTGTCCAGCATTTTCCCGAAAACTAACGCCAAAACAATAGGCACCACAATCCAAGTTGAAACCTCGCTTAGTATTTGAACTCCCGGTTTCCACCAAGGACCACTATTAAAGCTATTTTTTTTATCTTCGTTCACAAAAAATAAAAGGCATTGAGCCTTTCTGGTATTATAAATGAAAGATAAAAAGGATGCAATAAGGATGTGTCACCATTTGACTTGACAAATGAGTATAATATAGTGTATAATAATAAACAGGAGAGTGCGCGTGAAACCTGAAGAAAATCCCCTGCTCAGATTTGGGCAGTTAGTGAAGGAAGGAAAGGAAGCGGTCAATGAGGCCTTCATGGAGCTCGTTGATAAGCAGGAAATCCTACTTGAAAATCCCAACGGAACCGTCAAGACGGTCACTGTGCTTCGGGAAGTCGAGGTGGGCTATCACTGCAACGACGAGAGCTCCTTCTGGAGCTTCATCACGAGAGGAAAGCAGATTTTCCTCCGAAAGGATGACCCCCGCATCCGCTCCGTGCATCGCATGGGGTTGAAGTAAAGTGGGCCGAGAGTCCCATACTCTCACAATAGCCAGGCACACCGAAAGGAGGTTAAGTGTCTGGCTATTTACGTTTCTGGTTATTTTAAAATTCCTTAAGTTAAGCAAGAACGGTTCTTACTTAAACCAGTTTATGACACATTAATTTGCACCTATGCTCTATTTTTGTTATAGTTTTTTCATTGAGCGTGTAGTTCAGTGGTAGAACGCTGTCCTGATAAGACAGAGGCCGATGGTTCGATCCCATCCACGCTCACCAATAAAACAAAAAACCGCCATTAGGCGGTCTCTTGTTTTTAAGGTAAAAGAATTAGTATTCTCGGCGTCCACCTCCTCCGCCACCGTATCCGCCTCGGTCATTGCCACCGGAACGTGGTGGGCGAGCTTCCATCGGGCGAGCTTCGTTGACCGTAAGTTTGCGTCCTTCGAATTCTTGGTCATTGAACATTGAGATAGCCTTTTGAGCTGCATCATTGCTGTCCATTTCTACGAATCCAAAACCTTTTGAACGACCGGACATTTTGTCCATAATAATCACAGCTGATACAACAGTACCGGCTTGTGCGAAGAGCTCTTTAAGAGCGTCTTCTTGAGTGCTGTAAGGGAGTCCCCCTACATATAGCTTTGTAGCCATATTTTATTTCTCCCGTTTTAAAAAATCGGGCAAAAACTATTTATAATACGTAGAAACGCGCTAGGCTAATTGGCTTCATTGATGCTCTAAAATCAAAACTCACAACTCTCCACAAAAAAGCTATCGAGAAACTACCAAATAAGCATAACATATCCAAAACAAAAAGCAATTTAAAAAAGCAATGAAAAATAAAAGTTATCAAGAAAGTTTAGAAAAAATAGAGACGGACCGGTCAGCATGAGGCTGGACCGGTCCGGGTTGTGGAAAACGGGGATAGGTTCTTGTTCTGCATCTGTCCGCCGAAGCGGGGGATGCAATTACCCTTTTAGGGAGCCGTCAGGCTCCACCCTAGTTTTCCGATTACTGCTTGTGGGTGAAGAGTTCCACTGTAAACTCTTCAATCAGGAGCTGAACAAACTTCTTCAGTTCCCCAACTGGAATCCCAATGGCCTTCGCAACACCATCGGCCTCCCGCATTTTGTTTTGCGAGAGCTCAATCCCCTTTTTTCGCAGGAGATACTTCACCAACAAGAGACTAATTTCGCCCTGTCGTTTCTCGTCCACGTGAACCACCTTTAGAGGAACAGATTTACTACAAAACAAGTGTATCATAAAATACACTGTTTGTCAAGCACAAAAAATCCTTATTTAAAGGGTTAAATTACTATATTCTGAGATTTTATTCCTCTTCTTCGTCCCCCACGGCGCCAGAATCAATGGCCTCTATGATTTCTCTAATACCGCCTTCCATTATTTTCGGCAGATTATGCCAAGACTTTTTAATGCGGTGGTCCGTAACGCGGTCTTGCGAAAAATTATAGGTGCGGATTTTTTCCGAGCGATCGCCGGTGCCGATTTGATTTTTGCGAATACCCGCATGCTTGCTGGCTTCTTTTTCTTCTTCCAGTTGTTGCAATTTAGCGGTCAAAATCATCATGGCCTTTTCGCGATTGGCCAGCTGGCTTCTTTCGTTGGTGGAACGCACATCCAGCCCCGTCGGTTTGTGAATAATTCGCACGGCAGTCTCAACTTTATTTACATTTTGTCCGCCTTTCCCGCCGGAACGGGAATATTCCATTTCAAAATCAGCCGGATCAACTTTAAAAGAAACTTTTTTTCTAATCGGCAATACTGCTACCGATGCGGTAGAAGTATGCACTCGGCCATTTTTTTCGGTCGCCGGAATTCTCTGCACCCGATGCACGCCCGTTTCATAGCGCATTTTTTTAAAAACATCTTTGCCTTTTATTTCAAAACTCGCTTCTTTATAACCGCTCAAGTCGCTCTTGGATTCATAATTTACTTTCCACTGCCAGCCCTGCGACTCGGCAAATTTTTCATACATATGCGCCAGCTCCCAGGCAAAAAGCGAGGCCTCGTCTCCGCCGGCGCCCGCCCGCACTTCCAAAACTATTTCATTTGGAAATTCCTCCAGCTCCGGCTGATTTACATTGCGATTTTTTTTAAATTCTTCCCAGTCCATTTACTTCTTGGCTTTCGCTTTAGTGGTAGCGACAGCTCGTTTTTTGAAACGCTCTACGCGTCCGGCGGTATCCATAATTTTTTCATTGCCGGTATAGAAAGGGTGGCACTGGCTGCAAATTTCCATTTTGATTTCCGGCATTGTTGAGCCGACTTCAAAAACCGCTCCGCAGGCGCAGACGGCTTTGGTTTTTAAGTTATATTTTGGGTGTATATCTTTTTTCATAAAACTTAAGAACGGTTCTTGGGAAAACTTTCTTAAGAACCGTTCTTGCTAAACTATCACAATTTTATTACAAAAGCAAATCTATATTGGCTTGTATGCCGGATTTTAATTTCTGAACACTTCGGCTATAAGAACAGGAAGATCCTCCGGAGCCATAATATCTGCAAGCGGCCCTGTTCTGCGCGCTAGCGCTGGTACCGACTGCCCCAAGATCACTAAGGTACATTCCTGAAGCCATAAACGCGTCGCGAGGCGCCCATGGATTAGCTTCGTATCCCAAAATATTTTTTAGACGATCCGCAAAAATCTGCCAAGTTGAGGGAATAAACTGCGCCGGCCCCATAGCACCGCCATAACCCTTAACCCCCGCTATTGGACAAGAAACTGCCGTTTTGAAAGCGTTAAATCCCAAATCAACCGTCAGACTCATAAATACGGGAACATCGCGCGTTGGATTCATTACATTTGCAAAAGCTCTTCCGGTGTTTTTTCCAACTCCTGCGCCCGTGTCCGGATTCGTCAAATAACACTGGCCGACATTGGCTCCCAAATTGCTTTCCTGGGTCATAATGGCCAATAAAAACGCCGGATCAACCTCGAGTTTGTCTTTTACTTCATTGGCATAAGCAAGCGCGGTCCCGAATTCAATTTTTTCCGAGATGCCGGCCAGGCTGAACAAGGCGCTGCGAATCCTATCCGCTTGAGCTTTTTTTTGCGCTGCCAGTTGTTTATAAGCATCTTCTTTTTGTTTAGAAATCGCCAAAAGCTGTTTTTTGTCGGCTTCGGACTTGGCAACGGTTTTTTGAGCGCTCTCTAATTCCGCCTTGGCGTCAGTTTCAGCGTTTTGTTTTTTTTCAAGATTTTGTTTGGCAACTTCTGTTTGTGTTTTTACACCCCTGATAATATCAACTGAAGCTTTTATGGCCTGTTTGATGGAATTATAGGATTCCAAATCGCTATAAAAATTTGAGATGCTGTCATTGGAGAGAATTAAATCCACCAGATTTTCATCATCAAATTCATTTGTATTCCGAAGAAGCTGGGCCAGCGATTCATGCTCGCGGGCAATTTTCTCTGTAAGTGATCCAATCGTGTTCACTTTCTCCTTTATATCCACTTTTAATTGAGCAATAACAAACGCTCGGGCTTTTATTTTTGTCTTCAGAGCATTAATCTGACTGGTCAAAAAATCAACGTCTCCTTTAAGCGTCCCCGTTTGTTTTTTTTGTTCCTGTTGTTTATTTAATAAATCGGTAAGCTCCGCTTCTATTTGATTAAGCTGGTCCTGGCAATACGCCTTATCCGACGGGCTGGAAGATATGTTGAGCGTTAAGCAATCAAAAGCGGCATTTGCTTTTCGTCCAAAAAATAAAGAAAAAGTGAATATAATAACAATAAAAGCTATGACTGTTTTTCTGGTCATAGCTTTTATTATAGCATAACCTGCCTGCGCAGGCAGGATTAAATTTACTTCTTTTCTGTTTTTTCTTCCTTAACAGAAGGAGCGATAGTTTCGGTTCCCGGTTCTCCTTCTTCCTCTTTCTTGCCTTTCTTTTCCACTTCTATTGCGGACAAATCAGCCGGTACGACAACTTCTTCTTTTTCTTCCACTTGTTCTATGATAGAAGCAACGACGTCGGTAGGACTATTGATAACAACGACTCCGGCTGGAAGTTTTATATCGGAAACGAAAACTTGATCTTTGAGTGTTTCCAGTTTAGAAATATCAACAATCAGATTGTGCGGCAGATTGGTCGGCAATGCTTCAATTTCAACTTCATGAAGAACTTTAACAAGATTTCCGATTCCACTCTTAACCGCGTTGGATATGCCTTCAAAGACGAGCGGTACTTTAACGCGTATTTTCTTTTTCATATCTATCGCCAAAAAGTCCACATGCATTGGCTCATCGGTCACGGGATCAACTTGCACTTCATGAATAAGTACATCAATATCTCCGCCCGGAATTGAGATTTTCACAGTCGAGGATTCTCCCGCTTCCCGCCAGACTTTCTTAAATTCACTATTTCCAATAGAAATAGAAGTCGTATCTTTCCCGGCTCCATAAAAAACAGCCGGGATTTCCCCAGATTTTCTTAAAGCATCCAATTTTATGCCCGCTTCTCTCTTTTTAGCTTTGATTACAAACATAAAGATAGTATACCCCCACACTTATAAAAAGTCAAAAAATACGTAAGAAAATATGAATATAAATAAGTGTGGGGGTATATATAAAAACGACTAAAAAGCAAATTATTATTTATATTCTCCCCTACTAGCTAAACTGTTTGCCCTTGCTCTTTCTATAAAAAGTGCCTGCGCGCCGGCAATATCACTCGGGTTTTTAGCCCAACTTTTAAGAACAGTGTTTTGAATTGCCCGACTGTAAGAGAATGTTAACGGCCAAGGCAGAGATCTTATTTTATGCATAGCGTTCAAATTCATCGTTGCTTCTTCATCATCTTGCCCGCCCGAGAGGAAAACTATTCCGCCGATATGAGCCGGCACATGTTCCATTAAACATTTTATAGTCAGGCGAGCGACAGCTTCGGGAGAAGACTTCGTTTTAGCATCTTGGCCGGCAATCACCATGCTGGTTTTTAAAATTATGCCGGGAATAAAAATATTTAAGTTTCGCAATTCTGAAAAAAGCACATCAAGATTGCGCGCTGTGGCTTCATAACATTTCTCTATACTATGTTCGCCGTCTATTAAAACTTCCGATTCAAGAATGGGAACAATATCGAATTCTTGGCAAGCTAAGGCATATTCAGCCAAAGAAACCGCGTTTTTCACCATACAATCTTCGGAGGGAATATTTTCTCCAATTGTATAAACCGCGCGCCATTTGGCAAAAGTCGCGCCCATATTTTTATATTCCTTAAGCCTGCTTGAAAGCCCCTCGAGTCCCTGTGTAATTTTTTCTCCCGGATGCGACGGAAAGTCAATCAGGCCTTGGTCAACTTTTATGCCAATGTCTATACCTTTTGACTGCATAATAGAAGTGAAGTTTTTGCCGTCTTTGGTTGATTGCCTGATGGTTTCATCAAAAAGAATATATCCGGAAATATATTTTTCAATCTCCGGCGCGGTTATTAAAAGCTCGCGATATTCTCTGCGTTTTTCTTCCGTTGTCGGCACGCCAAGTTTTTCAAAACGCTTATTGCACGTATTTAAACTCTCATCCATGGCCAGAATACCTTTTGGGGATTTTACCAGGCGAGCAACTGTTTCAATTAATTTATTTTGGTTCATTTGAGTAATTCTAACAATAATTTCTTTACTACAACAGGATTTGCGCTACCTTTTGTTTCTTTCATTATCTGCCCTACAAAAGACATTAAGGCGTTTTCTTTGCCTCTTTTATAGTCAGCCACAATTTTTGGATTAGCATCAATAATTTTTTGCGTGATTTCTTTTAATGCGCCAGCATCATTACTCTGGAGCAAATTTTTTTCTTTTACATATTCACGAATCTTTTTTCCCTTTTCAAAACCTTTTGCAACTAAAATTATGTCTTTTGCGGCACGAGAACTAAGCTCGCCATTAGAAATCATAATAACAGTTTCTGATAATAAATCTGGGTCAATAAACTCGCTTATTACCTTGGTAGATCCAATAAGATCATTTGAAATAAAATTGGATGCCAATATAATATTTTCTCTGTTTGGTAAAAGATTTAAAGCTACTGATTCAAAATAGTTCCCTAATACTGGATCATTTACATAACTTTCTATATCCTCGTCTTTTATTCCAAAATCTTTTTTGTATCTTGCCCGCTTTTCGGCAGGCAATTCCGGCAAATCTTTTTTCATTTTTTCCAAATTAAAAGCTTCGTGAAGCTTCATTTTCGGCAGATCAGGATCCGGAAAATATCTGTAATCCTGGCTGGATTCTTTTTTTCTTTGGGAAAATGTTTTCTGCTTGCCTTCATCCCAACCGCGAGTTTCCTGTACTATTTCTTCCCCTTTTCCATTTTCCAAAAGCTCGGTCATTCTATCAAGTTCATATTTTATGGCGCGCTCTACGCTGCGAAAAGAGTTTAAGTTTTTTACTTCCACTTTTACTCCGAGAATTTTTGGGTCTGTTGATACGGAAATATTCGCCTCTACTCGCATTTCTCCTTTCTCCATATTCGCTTCGGAAACATCTAAATACCAAAGTATTAGTTGTAATTCTTTAGCAAATTTTGACGCCTTTTTTGCCGTTTCTTCGGAATCTTTAAAAGTATGCGGTTCAGTAACCAGCTCCATTAAAGGTATCCCAGCGCGATTAAAATCAATAAGGGAAAAGTCCCCGCGGTCATGTTTGTTGTTGGCTGTATCTTCTTCTAAATGCACGCGAGTAATATCCATATCAGCTAAATGCCCGCCCAAAACTATCGGGTATTTATATTGTGAAATCTGATAACCCTTCGGAATGTCCGGATAAAAATAATTCTTGCGGTCAAATTCCGTAAAGTCGGTAATTTTTCCATTAACTGCCAGTCCGACTTTAATTACGTTTTCTATGGCTTTTTTATTAATCACCGGCAAAGCTCCCGGATGCGCCATACACACTGGACAAATATTCACATTTGGCTTCTCTTCATCAGGATCATTTTTGCAACTGCAAAACATCTTGGTATTTGTTTTCAGCTCTGCGTGTATTTCAAGACCAATTGTGGGGTAGTATTTTTTTGCCATAAATATAATTTATTTCTTCTTTAAAATTTTTACCAACTCATCTCTGAATTTCTTTACCATTTTATCATCAAACAAAGTTAAAGTGAAAACTTGTTTTTTAGATTTTCCCGCGCCAAGTTTTTCAAACTCTTTTATTTTTTTTGTAATTATCTTTGGATCATCAACCACATCACTTTTTGTCAAAATAATTATTTCTTTTTTGAAAGACAATCCTTCTTCTCCCAAATCCAGCTTTTTATCGTATTTCTCCAGTTCTTTGCGAATCTCTTTATAACTTTTCAGCATATTTTGATTCTCAAAGGATACGAGATGCGCGAGCATTTTTGTGCGCTTAATGTGGCGCAAAAATTTCACGCCGAGCCCTTTGCCTTCGGAAGCTCCTTCAATAATTCCTGGAATGTCAGCGATAATGTAACCAAAAAAATCGCCCAAATTCGGGTCAAGCGTGGTAAAAGCATAATCCCCGACTTTTGCCTCCGCATTAGTCAAAGCATTTAGTAAGGAAGTTTTGCCCGCATTCGGAAGCCCAATTAATCCAACATCGGCAAAAAGTTCCAGTTCTATTTTGAAATTTCCTTTCTCGCCTTCTGCTCCCGGCCGCCATTCTCTCGGAGTCGTATTAGTGGAGCTTTTAAAATGTTCATTTCCAAAACCGCCATAACCGCCTTTCAGGAGCAGAATTTTTTGCCCTTCTTCAGTCAGTTGCCATTTCTCGTCGATATCAAGATTGACAACAATAGAACCAATCGGCAATTCTAAAACAAAATCCTCGCCATTTTTTCCGTGGAGACTTTTATTGGCGCCATCTTCCCCTCGTCCGGCAGAGAAACTCTTTTTCGTTTTGTATTTTGAAAGTATGTTCACATCACGCACCGCCAAAATATAAAAATTCCCGCCTCGTCCGCCGTCCCCGCCTGCGGGTCCGCCTTTGGGTATGAATTTTTCTTGGCGCCAACGCACAACACCACTTCCGCCAGTCCCTGCTTGTGCATATATCTTTATTTCATCTATGAATGCCATATTTACGATTCTATCGCAATTCGCGCCAATTTGATAGCTCCTTCTTTTGATTGAGCGACGGCTAGAAACAATCCACGATGACAGAACACCGCATCTGATACACCAGTAACTTTTTGCAACTCACCATCTCTAAGACCCGCCCAAGATTTTGGGAAGTCTTTTCTATTTTTAAAAGTTTTCGGATTTTCTCTAACTACCCTTACTCCCCAAGTATTATTTTCTCTCGGGTAAATTACAAAAAGAGGTTCGGGGAAATTGCATAAGGTATATTCATGGGGATAATTTTTATCTAAGATAATAATTTTTTTATCTGGTGAATTTTTATAAACTGAAGTCGTTATTTCTTCTGCTAAAGCTCCATCCCGAGCTTGAATTATTTCGCGTAATAAAATTTCTTTTGCCATTTTCACACTTTTTAAAAACATTTCATCTTCACTCAGATTTTCTTCTCTCCAGGTTGGCTGCATTGAAAGAAAAGCATGTTCTATAAAATATGGCGAGATTTCGTATTTATTTTCAACCAAATCAATCCCGTTATCAAATGCGTCAACTGGCGCAACTAATTTTTTGTCTATTGTATCAGCCACTTTTTGAGACCCGCAGATTTCTGCGCCGAATTTTTTCCAAACAAGGCCAAAAGATGAATACTCTATGCCCATTTCTCCCTCGACTCCGCTCGGGACCCTTCGGCCCGCTCCGCCCGGTTGGTGATGGTCAAATCTGTTTAATTTTTCATCATACATTCCTCCGAGATCAAAAACATAATCACCATTTTTAATAATCTCGGGATCCCGAGTACGAATAATTTCAAATTGCTCACCCCTTTTTTCCAACATTAAACATAACGTAGCACAGGCAAAAATATCATCGCTGTGAAAAGATCCGTTGTGCGTTATTAATTTATTCACTTTTTTCATCATAAAATTCTTCAAATAACTCATAAAGCCAACTGACTAATTTATCAAAAAGAATAAATATTATGAACAAGATTAAGACCACCATTGAAAATTTCCAAATATCACGACTAACATGAAGGGCGGTGTAGCTAAAGAAATAACCTAAAGATAATAAGAGAGGCGCCCAAACTAAAGTAGCTATTATTTCCGCTTTTAAGAATTTTTTATAATCTATTTTTTCATAGCCGGAAAAAACAATGACTATATTGTTCGCCCACATTATAAATTTTGAAATAAAAATAGACCAAAAAGGTTTTGTTTTAAACCTGGGCAAAATATTGTACACCCGTTTTTGAATATATCTAAAAAATCTATTGTGATTATATTTTTTATATAGAAATTCTCCTAATGCATACCCGATAAAAGTCTTGGATAGTGCGCCTAAAAGAATAAAGAAAAGAGAAAACCAAAAATTCAAAGCGCCGAGGTGCGCTAAAATTCCGGTCAAAATCACGACAGCTTCTCCCTCAAAAATAAGCCCAAAAAAAATGATTACATAAGCCAGAATCTGGTGATGCTCAACTAAACTGATTAAAAGATTTACGGTATGCATAGATTAAAATAAGGAATCGACAATTTCTTTTACCATCATTCCGTCCGCTTTGCCTTTCAGGTCTTTCATCAAGGCAGACATCAACATGCCTTTCTTCGCAATATCGGTGATTCCAAGCTCGTCTTTTTTTGCCCGCGCCATTTTTTCTACTTCACTCTTATCCATTAATTTTGGCAAGTAAGTTTCAAGAATAGCGAGTTCGGCTTGCTCTTTTTTTACTAAATCTTCGCGGTTTCCTTTTCTGAATTGCTCTATCGAATCTTTTCTTTGTTTTGAAAGTCGGGAAATAACAGCTATCGCCTCTTCGTCAGTAAGTATTTCATTGGGTTTTCTATTTTTAGAAACAAGTTCATTCGTAAAAGAAGCGAGCATGCCTCGGTATGTTTCAAGCCGGACAACATCTTTCGCCATCATCGCCTCTTTTATGCCATTTTTTATTTGTTCGTGAAGCATGCGCACATTATAGCAAACTATGATAAAATAATAAAATGTCCAAGTTAATATTTTTTGATACAGAGACCACCGGTAATACAGAAAAGGACTTTCTCTGTCAAATTGCTTATAAAAATGGAAACGAAAGTTTTGTGGACCTTTATAAGCCTCTGGTCAAAATCCCGCCAGAAACTTCGGCCATACATCATATAACAAATAAAATGGTGGAAAATAAGCCGTCTTTTCAAGCAAGCGGAGATTTGCCAAAAATTAAAAAACTTTTTGAAGACGAAGATTCTATTGTTGTGGCTCACAATGCACCTTTTGACTTACTAATGATAAAAAAAGAAGGCATTGAACCGAAGAGGTTTATTTGCACCTTGCGACTCGCCAGACATTTAGATAAAGAAGATGAAATAGAAAGGTATAATCTGCAATATTTACGCTATTTGCTTGACCTTGACGTAGAAGCGCAAGCCCACGATGCATTGGGCGACGTACTGGTTTTAGAGAAACTTTTTGAACATTTAAAAAATAAAATGTCGGAGATCCCGACAGAAGGAGGGAAAAAATTGAATGAAAGTGAAATTGTAAAAAAAATGATAGAAATTTCTTCACATCCTTCACTCTTTAGAATTTTTAATTTTGGTAAATACCTCGGTAAAAAAATAGAAGATGTGCTGGCGACCGATCGCGGATACCTGGAATGGCTCCTCGCGCAAAAGCTTGAGAGCGGTCAAATTGAAGACGATTGGATTTACACCCTAAAACACTATTTAGAGAAATAAAAATAAAATAAAAAAATTATGATACTATTGACTTATTAAAAATAATGTGCTATTTTTTCGTGGAAATAATGTTCCGCAGGTCAACCCTGCCTAGTTAGGAGAAGAGATGAGAAAGGGCTTTGCGCCAAAGACGTTTGAGGAATTAATGGGAAGCAAGAAATGGGGAACCATCCTGCGACTTCTCAAAAAAAGAGGCAAGTCGATTCGCGTGGTAGAAGCCGAAGCCATCGCGGCACGCGGCGGACATGTGTTTCTCAACGGAGAAGGGTTCAAGAAGTGGTCTGGGGTAGTTGGGCAGGCTGCTGTCTACACCCAAGAAAAGCCTAAGATTAAACTTTTGAACACCTTTGTCGAGGTGCTCGAGGCGGTCCGAGAATGTGACAACAGCACTACCCCCCAACTCCCGGAAAGGGAGCTCGTCGAGGGCCTTCTGAAAGACCTCGAGGAAATCACTTCAGCCAAATAGGGTCCATCTCACGAGACCCCACACCGCCAAACATCGTGAACATCGCCGCCAGAAGGAGCCATGCTTCTCTGGTGGTTTCTTCGTTTTGTTGAAATTTTTATTAAAAATTTATAATTACCTAACTTTTCCGACCGTTAGAGTTAGATAAATTAAAAGTTTTTCGTAAGTGCCAATCATTTTCTAATTTCTCGACTATCATATATAAAACATCCTTACCAAGCTTAAAATCTGTTTTCAATAAAGAAATTAAGTCCTCGCAATCGTACGGATAAAGCCAAACACTATTTTGAAGTCGCACAAAGCCTATCTGGGAAAGTGTTTTTCGTAAAAGAAATCGTGTTTTGCTTCTAGACTCTTTTATATCAAAAATAACTATTCGCCAGCGACCATCCCATTTTTTAGGAATTTTTAGTTTAAAATTATGTTTATCAAGAAAATCCAATTTGCTTTCCCCTTTTTTAGTAATGCGTGCAACTTTTTTCCCATTTATTTCAACTATTTCAACAAGCTCCCGTTCTCTAAGACGGACAAAAGAATTATTAATAGAATATTTCAAATTCTTTTTTCTCTTGAAAGATCCCTCTAATTGTTTAATAACCGACAATACATTAGGAGCAACCATTGCAACACTAAGTATTCCAACAGCAAAAATTGTGTTCAGAATTATCTTTTGGATATTCTTGCGTTTATCTTTTTGTTTTATTTCTTGCTCCAGAATTCCCATAACATAAATTATAATACCTAAACTAAAAATTACCTAATTATTCCGACCAGTAAAGTTGGGTAATTTTATCAAAAAAAATTAGACAAATCTCTCTACGTGTGTTAACCTTTTAGACGAAAGGAGAGTTCTTTTGCCTCTGAAGCTGGAAAGTGGACAAAGTGTTGTCTGTTTAGGCAAAGACGGCACAGATGTTGTAGTTTACAACAAGTGGGGACACTTCGTGGGAAAGCTCAGTACCCCGCCGGGCCTCAGTGTTGACAACGGGACGTTAGCACGATTCATCACAGCCGAGGCGGCAAGGTACGAGCTAACCGTCCGAGCGCAACATGGCGCTCATTGTGCTTTCGATTTGAAGTAACAAGCGAGACGTTAGGTGAAATCCATCTCACAGGATCCTCGCCCACCTGATCAAAAAGTGAGTACCGCCGCCAGAAGGAGCCATGCTTCTCTGGTGGTTTCTTCGTTTTATATGTTAAAATAACTATATGCAAAATGTTGTTGGAATAATAATAGGATTGATTATAGGAGGCATTGTTGCTTATTTTTTATTTGGAAAAAAGAAAGAAAATAATACCAAAGACGATACAGGGTTAAATCTTATTTTAACGCAAATAAACGAACTCTCGCGCACGGTAGATAATAAAATCGGCGAATCGCACAAGCAAGTCAATGAGAGTTTGAAATTTCATTCCAGTGAATCAAATAAAATAATTCGCGACGTTACAGAAAGGCTCACAAGACTGGACGAGACAAACAAACAAGTTATTTCTTTCGCCGACCAACTACAAAGTTTGGAAAATATTTTAAAAAATCCGAAACAGCGCGGAATACTCGGAGAATATTATTTAGAAACGGTTTTGAAAAATGTCCTTCCTCCGGGATCTTATCAAATGCAATATCCATTTCCTGATGGCACTATCGTAGACGCTGTTGTCTTTGTAAAAGATAAAATTATTCCGATAGATTCAAAATTCTCGTTGGAAAATTATAATAAAATGGCAGAAGAGAGAGACGGAACAGAAAAGAAAAAATTAGAAATAATTTTCATTAATGATTTAAAAAATCGCATTACCGAAACCGCAAAATATATACAACCTTCAAAAAATACCACTGACTTCGCTTTTATGTTTATCCCCCACGAAGCTATTTATTATGACTTACTTACCAATAAAGTCGGCGCTGGAGATGAAAATGAAAATTTGATTCAGCGCGCCGCCGGAAAATATAAAGTCATCATCACGAGTCCCACTTCATTTCTCGCCTATTTGCAAACTGTCCTGCAGGGACTCAAAGCGCTAAAAATAGAAGAATCTGCCAAAGAAATAATTAAAAAAGTTGAGGATTTAGGCAAGCATTTAAAATCTTATGATGAATATCACAACAAACTCGGCAATGCTCTCGGTACCGTGGTAAATCATTACAATTCTTCCAATAAAGAATTAAAAAAGATAGACAAAGACGTCTTGCGCATCGCCGGTTCTTCGCCTGAGCTATCCTTGCTTGAAATAGAAAAACCTAAAATTGACGAGTAAAATGTGAATCGCCGGCGAACCTTCTGAGAAGACCCACCGGCGATGTTACTTCTTTCTCTTTTCCGTGTACGAAACACAGAGAAGAGCTAAGATGGCATATATGAATACAATGCCACCAATTTTGAATATAAGCATTTTCTCTCATGGGAACGAATTTGTAAAAATATAACATATTATGTATTGTCTGTAAAAGATATTTTAGTTTAAGCAAGAATCGTTCTTGCTTATGAAGAATCGTTCTTGCTTATGATTGTTATCTATTTATACTTTTTGTAATCACTCGTCCTCGAGCACTTTTTTCACTCTGGCGAGCTTCCTTAGAAACTCTGAAAAATTTAGTTAATTCTTCCGGATCTACGCCGTAAGCCACAGCAATAGCCGAAAGCCTGTCTTCTTTTGGAAAAGCATTGCCCTGTTCCCATCTTTGTATCAAAGATTTGCTTCCCAAACTAAGTTCTGATGCTATTTGTGACATATTTTTATTTACGACTGATCGTGATTTTAATAAAAATAATCCAAAACGTAAAATATCTGGGGTATTATCTTTAGTTTCAAATTTAGGTGCTGAAGAATTTTTACTAAATGCACTTTCCATATTTCCAGTATAACATAGAGCTGTTTATTTTCAATTTTTTACTAAAAATGCTATATTTTTCTTATCGGCCTCATCGTCTAACAGTTAGGACGGAAGCTTCTCAAGCTTCAAATTCGGGTGCGATTCCCGGTGAGGTCACATTATGAAAAAAGTAAAAAGAGCTACTGTGTTAATTATTGGAGTAATTTTTATAATACTGGGATTATTCGGCCTAGTACTGCCTTTTTTGCAAGGAATTCTTTTTTTGGCTATTGGTTTTTTTCTTCTTTCTTTTTACTTTCCAAAAATACGTTTATGGACAAATAAACACACAGAAAAATATCCGTACCTCTCCCAAAAAATAAAAAGGGTTGAAGCATGGATGACAAAAATTATTGGAGATATATAAGTCGAAAATATTATTTCTTTTTCAGCCATTCGGCATCTTGGCGGACTAATAATTTATTTTTGTTTTCTTGGTCCAGGAGTATTGCTTCTACCACGCGCTCCATGCGCATGCCTTGCGAACCCTTGACCAGCACAAGATTATTTTTTTTCACAAAAGTTTTTGTAAAATTTCCCGTTTCGCGGGAATCTAAAAATTCAAAAATGCTGTCAGGATTCATTCCAGCCTCCACTGCGCCTTCTTTGATAGTTTGAGCTCTGGGACCGACTACAATAAGCATATCCGCATTTTCTTTGGCAATCTTACCGATATTTTTATGAGCTTCAAAAGTATGGCGACCGAGTTCCAGCATGTCGCCCAAAATAGCAATTTTCCTACCCGAGAATTTTATTTCTCCCAAGGTTTTAAGCGCGGACTCGCAAGCAAAAGGAGAAGAATTATATGTATCATCAATAATCAGAGAGTCGTTTATTCCATTTAAGAGCCGCATACGCCCCGGCGGAACATCATAATTTTTAAGCGAGTTTACGGCTGCCAGCATATTAAATTTCAAACCGGAAGAGAGAGCCAGAGCCGCTAATGATGCATAGACATGGTTTCGGCCGAATACTCCTTCTATAACAACCGGCAAACTATTGCCTTCTTTGTCCACTCTAAAAATTATTCCTTCCGGCTTGCCCATGTCGCCGTAAAAAATACTATCACCCGAACCCAAAATATCGGCGCCTTCTTTAAATCCATAAGTTATGGCGCGATTCTTGCTGTTTGTCCTCATATCAAGCACTGCCTCATCATCGGCATTTAATACCAAAAGGCCGTCTTTTCTCAAGGTTTTTATAAGCTGGCTTTTTTCTTCCACTAAATGTTTGCGTGAATTAAAAAATTCAATATGTGCCGGCGTCTCGCCTATCGCCGTAATAATAACCGCATCTGTTTTAAGCCAAGAAGCAACATCTCGCATATCATTGGGTTTGCTCACGCCGACTTCCAGTACCAGCCATTTAGGATATTTGTGGGGCCAAATAAAAAGCCACAACCCCTGGAAAATATTCCGCAGCCAGATGAGAGGATTATTCCATCCATTGGGACATCCCAAAACAGTGAGCGGCAAGCCTATTTCGCTATTAAAACTTTTTTCACTTTTGCGGACATATGATATTTGGGAAAGCACGGCATAGATTGCATCCTTGGTGGAAGTTTTGCCGACTGATCCGGTAATGGCAATAACTTTTGGTTTATATTTCCAAAGCACGAGCTGTGACTCTATTTTTAAAATAAAAGCTATTATTTTTTTAAAACTTGTTTTCATGGTTAAAATCATGGTTCGGTTTTTACTCACCATAACCCTGAATTCTTTGAAGGGTCATCTGTCCGGCGGAACATTGTAATAATTTAATAAAAATTTAGTAATATCTAAAAAAGGATCGGCCCAAGTCGTTGCGGCATAAAGTACGCCCTGGGGATTCACGGCATAAAGAAAAACCATAAACTTCGGATCATAAGCCGGAAAATAACCAAAGAAGGAATGGGTGTGCCTATCTGTATAATATCCTCCGGTCGTGTTGTTCGCAACCTGCGCCGTGCCGGTTTTTACCGCTACGCTAAAGTGATCTAGTTTTCCCAATCCCCCCTTGATTGATTTATCCATTACCGTTACCAGCATTCTGGTTATTTCTTGCGAGGTTGCTTTTGTTATTTTCGTGGGTGTAGTGGAATATTTCATTTCTTTGGAAGTGCCGTCATTATATTCTATTTCTTTAACAACATGCGGAACAACTAAATTCCCGCCGTTACCGAGCGATGCCAACGCCCGAATTAATTCAACTGGGGTTAAGGCAATTCCTTGGCCAAAAGCGGCATTGGCATATTCAATTTCACGGGGACTGTTTAATATATTGGAGACCAATCCGCTTGTTTCATTCGGCAAATCAATTCCAGTTTCATTTTTAATTCCAAAAGCCAGTAAATAATCGCGCAATTTTTCCTTGCCCAATCGCTGTTCGGCAAAAATTATCCCGGTATTAAGCGATTGATTTAAGACCTCCTGCATGCTTGTACCCGGACCCCTGCCTTTTTTGTCAAAATTAAATATTTGATGTTTTTCAATTATTATAGATCCTTTATCATCATATGTCGTATCGGCAGTGACTACTCCCGCATCGAGAGCAGCTGCCATCACTAAAGGTTTTACCACGGATCCAAATTCTAAAACATTTTCTACCAGTGGGTTTGAAAAAACAGAAACTGTTTTAATCTGAGAAAAATTATTAGGATCAAAATCAGGTTTGGCGCTCATCGCATAGATAGATCCATCTTGCGGATTCATAATTATTCCGCCAATAGAATCAATTTGATATTTGTCTTTTACCTCGATTAATTTTTTTTCCAAGAAATTTTGAACCTGAGGCTCAATAGTGGTCACTATATCACCCTCGGGCGCTGTGTTTTCAAATAAAGTTTTATGTATATTGGAAAAAACTTCGGCAAAAAAATTAATATAAGGATTATCAATATTGCGAGCCAGTAGAGAATCATATTGCCTCTCTAAGCCATAACGTCCGCCTAATTCATCGCCCTTATATCCAACAAGACCTAGTGTGTGCGAAGCTAAATTGTTTCCGGGATAAAAACGCCATTTTTCTTTAAAAATACTTATACCGGGAATTTTCAGGCCGGAGATAGCATCAGCTTGTTCTTTGGAAAGACGATTGGCTATCTCTTTATAAGTATCACTTTTTTTCTCCGCGGTTATGATAAAATCATCATGATTAAGAGATGTTATTTTCGATAACTTTTGATAAATATTTTCCGCATCAATGATTTTTGTAGCATCAATAGCCATTTTAAAACCAGAAATCTGCGTGGCGGCTGAAACAAGTTGTCCGTCCTTGCGTTCAAAGTAAATGGTGCCGCGTTCATAAATATTGATGGCTGGTGTAGCGTATTGGTGATTGGCGGCTTCCGAATAGGCGTTGCCATGCACGACTTGTATTAAAAAAAGCTTTATTAAAAGCACCGCGGCAAAAATTATCACGCAAAAAAGGATAACTCTGGACCTGGCAAGAAAACTATATTTCATTTTTATCAAGCTTTAGGCTGCCAAGAAATTTGCGAGTCGCGAAAGTCGCCTTTGCTTCTTTAAATCCCATGGAAGATGAGAGAGCCAAATCAACACTATTGGAAATAGATAAATAGGAAAGCTCTAAATTTCTTACTTCATTGGAGAGAACCAGCATTTCTTTTTCCAGAGTTTTCCTTTGTGTAATATTAAAAACTATATTTCCTAAAATTAAAACATACCAAAATGCCAGCGCGACAAAAATAGAGAGTATTATATTTAAAATAACTTTTCGAACTTCAATATTATTATTCATAATATTTACATTTCGCATGCGGGTCTTTAGTTGTAAGGTTGCTTGTTTCATGGTTCGGTTTTACTCACCATGACCCTGAATTCTCATTGAAGGGTCATATTTTTTCTAAAATTCTTAATTTCGCGCTTCTAGACCTGGGATTATTTTTTATTTCTTCTTCGGTCGCGATAACCGGCTTTTTATTTATCAATCTCGCTTTATTTTCTTTCTCCATTTTTTTATAAAACTTTTTTGCAATTCTATCTTCCAAGCTATGAAAACTTATTATCGACATTCTTCCATTCACTTTTAATGCATTAAGCCCTTTCTCCAATCCCATTTGCAGAACCCCTAGCTCATCATTGACTGCTATCCGTAATGCTTGAAACGTTCTGGTGGCAAAATGCAATCTTCCTTTCCTGTACACTGCCGGCACTGCCTGACTAATTATTTTCACCAAATCGAAGGTATTCTCAATCCTTGCCTTCTTTCTGGCTTCTACTATTCCTTTGGCTATTCTTCTGGAAAATCTTTCCTCGCCATAACCGTAAATAATTTTTGCCAAGTTTTCCTCGCTCCAAGTATTTACGACATCATAAGCGGTCAGATCTTCTGGAGAAGGATTTTCTTTCATGGTCATGAACAATGGCTCAGATTTCATAAAAGAAAATCCTCGTCCAGAATTTTCCAATTGGTCGGAACTCAAGCCTAGATCAAAAATAATTGCATCAACTTCAGGTATATTTTCCTTTCGTAAAACTTCATCTAAAACGCTAAAATTCGCATTGACGAAAGAAATCTGGCAGTTTAAATTTTTGAATTTATTTTGGGCTTTTTCAAAAACGCTCTGATCTTGGTCTAGCGCGACTATTTTTATTCCCGGAAATCTTTTGCAAATTTCTACGCTATGCCCCCCTCCTCCAAAAGTGCAATCCAATACCAAAGATTTTTGACCTAAATTCAAACCATCTATTGTTTCTTTTAAAAGAACTGTCCTATGAACGCTTCCGATCTGGTCTGTCATTTATAAACTTTTGTTGTTTCCAAGCTTTTCCGCCAATTGCGGGGCTTGCTTTTCCACAACTTCTTGATTCTGCGACCAAACCTTGTCATTCCAAATTTCAACCCTATCCTCTACCCCGATAATCGCCGCCTTATCTTTAAGACCGATTCTTTCTTTCAGAAAATCCGGGATTAATATTCTTCCGATGGAATCTATTTCCACCTCGGCTGCTCGCCCAAACATATATCTATTAAAACTTCTCTGGTCAGCTTTAAGAAAAGAAAGATCGGCGCCGGAATCAGAAAGTTTCTTGCTGACTTTCATCCATTCCTTAATTGTAAAAATGAACAAACAAGAATCTAAACCGGGTGTGATAATAATTTTCTTGCCCATTTCTTTTCGAAATTTTACCGGCATTGAAACTCGGTTTTTTTCATCTATTGTGTGTATGTATTCGCCGATGAGCATAAAAAATTTGTTTAAAAAGTTATTAACACGTTTCCCACTTTTTCCCACTTCATATACATTGTATTCCATGCATAAAATAACGCCAAGCCCTACCTGTGGATAACTCACTATAGCTTTTACGTCAACAAGTCTTACACTATGAGTAGTTCTATGCGCTGCGCGCAAACACCCCCACCGGGCCCGATCTTCGTTGTCGGCAGAGGTGACGGCACTGGTGGGGGTGCCAAAAATAGTATCGGCGTATAAAAACGCCAAAATAACGTCCCCGAGAATCCCTGATTCTTGGGGCTTGTTCGTTTATGGGAGATTTTTTTATTCTGTATAACAACTGCTACAACGACAAAGAGAGGTTTGCTTCTTTAATCGGTAGTTTACTACACGCTTAAGGGCGTTTATAAATCGTGTCTAGTTATAGTTTTAACATTGCTTTAGCACCTCTAAAAATTCTTCCATTGTACAAACCAAATTTACAGTTACTTTTCTATAATCTTCCTTTGAATAAATTGTTTTTCTTTTATCATGTAGGACGTGCACTACCCACATACTATGAGGAACAGTGTCATTACCCACAAATGCCTCAAAACGTACCGCACTTCCACTTTTACTATGGAATTCAATTTTACTAAACCCTTTTGTTTTTGCTAGAATCTCTACCGCTTTTATATAAGTTTTAAGCGCATAGTCTAGCCTCTGCATAATAGTCAGGACTTACTACTTTAAAACGTTTTGTTATAAGTTGTTGTACTAAACTAGGAGAGATGTTGTTCCACTTTTCTTTATCTTCTTCATCTGAAAGAGGAACAACAGATAAATGGGAAGGATTGTTATATTTTTTTAACCCCTCTTCGTATTCTATGGTCATATCTTTTAAAGCAGATAAAACTTTTTCGCTTGTGTCATCTTCGTATGTTATGTCGTAAGGTTGCACGAAACCTCTATATGAACCATTTTTAGACTTATATACTACATTTACAGCAGTGCAATCTAATTTAGTTTTTTCTCTAATTAAAGTTGTCATATCATTTCATTATATCATAAATCCTCATATTAATAGATAAACTGTGCAAAACCGTATTACATACGTATATGTCCCTCATACTACTTATTTCTCATTAAAAGTCAATAAAGTCGGTAGTCATTGGATAATTTTCTTTGCCTGTAAACCTTTAATTATTGTATCTATATCGGCTCTCTGTTGAATAATTTGTGCTTCTAGATTATTATCAGAAACAGATTTTTCATTTAGAAACAAATCAATTTGGGTGTTTTGTTGATTTATACTATTTACTAAATCTGTAAAACTTGCCTCTTTTGAACGATAACCATCTACTACCATACCCCCAACTGCTACTATTCCAGTAAATAATGCTACAAAAAGCACAATGGTAATACCCATTATAATAAGTTCATTATGATGTTGTCTTTCCTTTAAGCTCTGAAGATCCTCTCCTTGAGAGGAAACTGATTTCTGCAGTTTTTCTTTGTTATCGTCCATAATTAAATTAGTTTTTCTCTATCTTTGTCTGGTATATCTAAAAACTTTGCAACATAACTTCTAACTTCTGCCGTTTGTAAATTTAAAAACGATTTAAAAACAATTCCTCTTTTAGCACTCAAAAAATTTACAATTTTACTATCAGTCAATTCTGGTGAAGAAATACCATAGTATCCATCAAGAGGTATCCACGTACCTTTTCCTTCTGCGTTTAAATCAGTAAGTATTTCTTCAATGGTCTTTGTAGGAGGTGGTAATGGCATATTTTTGTTAAACCAATTATATACCTTTTTTATTATTTGCATAGTGTTTAATTGACAATGTTGTAATATGATTGTTCTTTGTTAATCTCCTGTGTGCTGGGTGGTACTTCGGTGAACGACTCGCTTTTAGTAGTTGGCGGTATAGTCGTAACGCCGTTTATCAGCTAAACAGAAAATTCGATGAGAAAATTCCGTTTAATGGTTATCTACCGAGATAGCCGTACAGGCCAGATTGTAACTGCAGAATATGCTGCAAGACATCCTGGCACTACGACTAGAGAGGTTAGAAAGGTTTATTCCTAAATAACCAGCTGGGGTAACGCCCAGCACATAAGAGACTAACTTTAATTTATAATTTCGACCTTTTTTAATTATGTTGTGAGAGTATACATGTTAATAACTCATAGTTGCTTTTTCATACTTAGGTTTTATACTTTATCTACTGTCCCCGCCCAAACAATCCATGGTCCAAGCTACGAAAGTTGGTCCGTTCAGATTAATGGGCGGGGGCACATTCAAGAAGTAATTCTTGAATATCGGCGTATAAAAACGCCAAAATAACGTCCCCGGGAATCCCTGATTCTTGGGGCTTGTTCATTTGTGGGAGATTTTTTTATTCTGTATTCTTCGGTCGCATCAATGGAAAAAGTTGAGTTTCGCGAATGGGTTTGTCCACCAAGAAAGCGAAAAGCCGTTCGCCGTAAGCAAAACCAAAAGCCGGAGGCATGCCGTGTTCAAGCATTTCTACAAATTCATCATCCGGCATCATTGCCTCATTGTCTCCCGCTTCAATTAATTTTCTTTGCACTTCAAAACGTTCGCCTTGATCTATCGGATCATTTAATTCGGAAAACCCATTAGTCATTTCAGCGCCAGCCAAAATAAGCTGGACGCGTTCAGTCAGAAGCGGATTTTCCGGTTTCGTTTTGGAAAGCGGAGAAACAAGTTTTGGCACGTCAATAAGCCAAGCCGGCCCTACAATCTGCTTTCGACAATGTTTCCAAAGCGAATCGGTCAAACGTTCCAGATTAGTGCCTTCATACTTCATTTCAAGTTCATCCAACTTTTTCATCATTTCCTTTTCCGTTGCGGAGAGCACGTCAATATTCAATATTTTTTTTATGGTGTCAGCATAAGCAATACGCTCCCATTTCGGAAACAAATCAATTTTATGCCCATGGGTTTCAAATTGCAGCGTGCCGAGAGTTTCTTTCACAACTTCCTTAATCATTTTTTCTGTAAATTCCATTCCTTCTATATAATCCATATAACCGGCATAAAATTCCAAATTGGTAAATTCTTGCGTATGTTCCGGACTTGATCCTTCATTCCTGTAGATTCTCCCAATTTCGAAAACTCTGGGAAAACCAGCCGCCAGCAATCTCTTCTGCCAAAGTTCTCCGACTGAAATACGCATATAAACATCTATATCAAAATCATTATGATGGGTTTTAAACGGTCTGGCTTCCGCTCCGCCGGTTGTTATTTCAATCGTCGGAGTTTCAACCTCCAGAAAATTTTCTTTTCTCAAAAAATTGCGAGTTGCATCCCAAAACTTTGCTTTCTTTTTAAAAAGATCTTTGATTTCCGGATTCATTAAAATATCCAAATATCTTTTCCTGAACCTTTCTTCCACATCTTGCAAACCGTGCCATTTTTCCGGCAAAGGACGCAAGCTTTTAGAAAGCATGTGCCAATCTTTCATTTCAACCGTTTTCTCTCCCCGATTGGTTTTGAAAAAAGTTCCCTGTATTTCCACAAAATCTCCAATATCAACCACCTCATTAAAAAAATCAAATTTTTCGTTGCCGATAACATCTTTTTTAAGCAATCCTTGAAAATACGCGGTTCCATCATTCAAGGTGATAAAAACGATCGCGCCTTGCCCACGAATAGACATTACCCTGCCGGCAATCCATTTTGTTTCTTTATTTTTCTCTAGATTATCAAAATCATCAACCGCATCCTGGAGAGAAATTTCCCTTTTTGATTCTGCCGGATACGGGTTCATCCCCCCCTCGCGCAGAAGTTGAAGTTTTTTTATTCGAGTGTCCCTAATTTCATCAATTGAAGACATATTTTCTTGCCTTGCCGTAGCCTTGGCGAAGGCAGGTTAAGAAACACTTATGATTTTATAATCAACCACTCCCATGGGAGTTTTAAATGAAACATCATTACCTTTCTTTTTTCCAAAAAGCGCTTCACCAAAAGGAGATCGATTGGAAATTTTCCCTTTAGTCATATCTGCTTCCTCCGATCCTACTATAACATAAGTTTTTTCCTCTTGAGTGCCGTTTTTCTGCACGACCACCTTAGAGCCAATTTCAATTACATCCCCTCCGCCTCCTTTTACGGTTTGTGAAAATTGCAAGATTCGTTCTATTTTAGCAATACGTCCTTCCAGCTTGCCTTGATCTTCACGAGCTTGGTGATATTCCGCGTTTTCTGACAAATCGCCCAATGACTTGGCATACTCTAAACTTTCTAAAATTTCCTTTCTTTTGGGACCTTTTAAATCTTTTAATTCGGTTTCCAACGCTTTTCTTTTTTCTTCAGTTATATAATCTTCTGCTTGCTGCATAATTAATCATGTTATATTTTTTTACGAAAAAGTCAATTTTAAAAGCCAGTACACTTTTCCTCCTTTCGGAATGTACTGGCTTTCGCGAGAGTATGGGACTCTCAACCCTGCCCGAATCGAATATCGCGCCGAGCAACGCTTGCTTGGTCAACGTCTTGTTGGGTGAAGGTGGAGCCTTAATTCCAGTCCTTTTCCACCTTTCGTGAAATGAAAGGAACAAAAACGAGCACCCACCATGGCTTTCCACGCAACAGGCCAACAAGCGGAAAACCAACCAAGGCGAGGAATGACCCACCCGTCACGACCTGGGTCCAAATATTAACTGCTGTCCCATGCTCAGGACGAACGGACAGAAAATACAACGCCGACGCGAGGAAAATCGTCCACATGACTCCCCCGAAAATTCGAATACCGGTGTACTTCATGTTGTGTAAGTCTCCATTATATATTACAACATACTCAAGTATAAAAAGTCAAGTGTCTAAAAATCGTTTATATGATAACCTATAAAAATATGGCGAGAACAGTAATAGAGGTGAAGAAAAATCCGAATGAAAATAATTCAAGCGTTTTGCGCCGCTTTTCCCGCCGGATTCAAGAATCCGGCATTATTCGCAAAGTCAAAAGTTCCCGCTACAACGTAAGAAAGGAATCCAAGCTCAAGGTAAAAAAGAGCGCCTTAAAAAGAATGGGCCGAAGGAAAGAAATAGAAAAACTTCGCAAACTCGGCAAGATGCAATAAAAATGAGGTTTGAGAATGTAAAAAACGAAATTCTTGGTAAGGGTTATTCCCTGTCTATTGCATTTGTAGATGCGAAAAAATCGCGAGAGATCAATAAAAAATACCGGAACAAAGACAAGCCTACCAGTATCCTGTCTTTCGCTCTCTCAAAAAATACTGGCGAGCTTATATTATGTGAAAAGATAATCAAGAAAGAATTGAAAAAATTCAAAAGAACTTTTCGCCAATTCTTGGGCTTTTTAGTTATCCACGGAATGCTTCATTTGAAAGGAATGGAACATAGTAGTAGAATGGAGGAAGCAGAAGCAAAATATGATCAGAAATATTTCTATCGGAATAGACGTCGGGTCGTCCATGACGCGGGTCGTGGTCGGAGAATTTTTAAAAGGAGAAAAAAATCCTAGAATTATCGGCATCGGCGAGAGCGCCACGCTCGGTCTCCGGCACGGCTATGTCGTAAATTCAACTCTAGCTGCCGTTTCGGTAAAGAATGCCGTCGCCATGGCGGAAAAAACTTCGGGTATAAAAATAAAACGGGCGTTTGTCTCGCTCTCCGGCACGACCTTGCGCGGGGAAATGAGTTCAGGTTCAACAATTATCTCTAAGGCCGACGGCGAAGTGACCAGTCTGGATGCCAATAAAGCGCTGCAAGACTGTGAAGATAATTTGAGTTTGAGCAATAAAAAAATCATTCACATATATCCTATTTCTTTCCGGCTTGACGGGAAAGAAGTATTGGGCCGATTGGAGGGCATGCGCGGAACCAAGCTTGAGGCTAAAGCTCTTTTTGTCACTTATTCTATTCAGCACTTAGAGGATTTGCTCGGAGTTATCGCGGAAGCCAGAGTAGAAACGATTGATGTGATAGCCGCACCAATAGCTATCAACAGTATCGCTTTATCGGAAAGGCAAAAAATCGTCGGGGTGGCATTGGTGAACATCGGCGCAGAGACAACATCTCTTTCTATTTTTGAAAATGGATTATTGATGTCAATTTGCACTTTTTCCATCGGCTCCTCCGAAATCACCAACGACATTGCTTTGGGATTTAAAATTCCATTAGAAAAAGCGGAGAATTTGAAACTTGGAAATATTGATGAGGAATTTTCAAAGAAAAAACTGGATGAAATAATTGAAGCGCGCCTCTGTGATATTTTTGAATCAATAGAAAATAATTTAAAAAAAATAAAGAGATCGGAGCTCTTGCCGGCGGGCATAGTATTTGTCGGCGGCGGCGCAAATATTCCCGGCCTGGTGGAATTGTCAAAATCCATTTTAAAACTTCCCTCAACTTTGGGAACAACTGAAATTTTTGGCAATATTAAAACTAAACTTCGCGACTCGTCTTGGTTTACGACTTTAGGACTCTTAATAATAGGCAAAGAAAATGGGAGCTATTCGGAAAGCTCATTTAGAAACCTTTTCAAAGACCTAAAAAATACAATAAAATCAAGCATCAGACAACTAATGCCGTAAATCAATTGCCTTATTGGCGATCCGCTATATTGGCAAATTTGTCCGCTAATCAAGCGGAAACTTTACTTTTTTCTGCTTTCTGATAGTGTAAGAACTATATAAGTTAAATCTTTAATAAACAAAATTATGCCAAAAATAAACCAAGAGATACAAAGTTTCGCTCGCATTATGGTTGTCGGAATCGGAGGGTCGGGAAAAAATGCCATCAACCATATGATAAATTCCAAAGTCAAAGGCGTATCTTTCATCTGCATGAATACTGACACGCAAGATTTGCATCAATCCCTGGCGGAGAAAAAAATTCACATCGGAAAAAATTTGACCAAAGGTCTCGGCGCAGGAATGGATCCGGAAATTGGGAAAAAGGCAGCCGAAGAAACAAAATCCGAAATCCAAGATGTCATCAAGGGAGCTGATATGATTTTCCTGGCTTGCGGAATGGGCGGAGGCACCGGCACGGGCGCAGCTCCGATTGTCGCGCGCGCAGCCAAAGAGCAAGGCATATTGACCGTAGCGGTTATAACTAAGCCTTTCTTTTTTGAGGGCAATCACCGAATGAAAATAGCTGAGAAAGGCATTGAAGAACTGGCCAAAGAAGTAGATGCTATAATTGTTATTCCAAATGATAAATTGCTTCAATTGGCTGAAAAAAACACTAATTTTAAAGATGCTTTCGCCAGATGCGATGATGTATTACGTCAAGCATTAGAAGGCATTTCCGACTTAATTACCACCCCGGGTATCATAAATGTGGACTTTGCGGATATTAAGGCCGTTATGGCCAATGCCGGTTCGGCTTTGATGGGTATTGGTATCGCCTCGGGTGAAAAACGAGCTGAGAAAGCGGCTCTCGCAGCCATCAATTCTCCCCTTTTGGAAATCTCTATTCACGGCGCCAAAGGAGTGCTCTTTGCTATTTCTGGCGGAGACGATCTGGCGATTAGTGAAATTCAAGAAGCGGCAAAAATAATCACCGAATCAATTGATAAAGACGCAAAAGTAATCTTCGGAACAATCCGCGACGAAAAGCTAAAAAAGGGAGAAATTAAAGTTACGGTCATTGCTTCCAGCTTTCCGGCTGACTTGCCTCGCAAAAATCTTTTTAGTGGAGCGGTTGGAGGCCAACTTCTCAAAGACGAAAATCCGGCCGTGGTAAAAAAAGAAATACATAACAGTCTCCAAAACGGAAGCATCAGTAATAGTGATTTTTTCAAAAAAGGAGATAAGAAAGAAACCAAAGAAGAAGTTATAGAAGATGATGGTGATGACTGGAGCGCTGTTCCGGCCTTCTTGAGACGCAAAAAAAGCTAGAAAAAATAGCTAAAAACTTGACGACTAGTGTAGATGGATTACCATATAGCAACAGCGCTCGGACAATAGGCAAATAAATTTGCCTTTGCTCCTCACTAGTTGCTACAATAAGCAGATGATTTACGATTTGATAATTATTGGAGGCGGGCCGGCCGGCAGTGCGGCGGCTGTTTATGCCGCCCGCAAGAGATTGCGGACGCTTTTTATTGTCGCGGAATGGGGCGGACAAAGCATCGTGTCGGAACGGATTTATAATTGGATTGGAACTCTGTCGCTCTCCGGAAACGAACTCGCCGAAAATTTTAAAAAACATGTGCTCGCTAATATTGGAGAAAGTCTAGAAGTAAAAGAGGGAGAAAAAGTAAATACGGTAGAAAAAAAAGATGGGAACTTTTCCGTCAGGACAGAGTCGGGTGAAGAATTTTCAACCAAAACAGTTTTAATCGCCAGTGGGAGCGGACGCAGAAAACTCGTCGCTAAAAATGCGGACAAGCTGGAGCACAAAGGCCTCACCTATTGCGCCAGTTGCGACGGACCTCTCTTTGAAGGAATGGATGTCGCCGTCATCGGCGGAGGCAATGCCGGTTTTGAAACCGCTGCGCAGCTTTTGGCGTATTGCAAATCTGTTACACTCATAAATCGAAGCAATTCGTTTCGCGCGGACGGAATTACCGTTGAAAAAGTTTTAAAAAATCCAAAAATGTCATCAATTAAAAATGCGGATATTTTGGAAATACAAGGCGATAAATTTGTAGAAGGAATTATTTATAAAGATAAAACTACCGGCGAACAAAAAGAGTTGAAGGTTTCGGGTATTTTCGTAGAAATCGGACAGATTCCGAATACTGATTTTGTGAAAGAATTAGTGCCGCTGGATGAAATAGGCAGAGTAAAAATTGACGCCTGGTCTCAAAAAACAGAAGTTCCGGGCATCTGGGCGGCCGGTGATTGCACCAATGTCCTCTACCATCAAAATAATATCGCCGCCGGCGACGCCGTCCGCGCGATTGAGAATATTTATCTAGCAATCCATACTAAGTAATAACTTTAAAATTTAAAAAATTCAAATATCTTATACACCACGAAAGCTGGCCAAACTAGAGCTTTTAGAATACCGAGTACTCCAGTTAAAAGCGTATTAGAATGCTGGAGAAAATATATAGCCGCGCCGATAAAACCCAAACCATACACAACTCCGGCAGGTGAACTGCCTTTATTCATTCTTCCCCATTTTTTATTATTAACAATCTTTGTTTCTTGTTCCATGTTTTTATTTTATCAAACGAAATAAAAACAATCAAGCGGAGGCGGTGAGATTTGAACTCACGATCGAGTTGCCCCGATGCCGGTTTTCGAAACCGGTGCCTTCAACCACTCAGCCACGCCTCCGTATATTCGCTTTGTTTAAACGGAGGTCGCTTGCGCGATATCGTAGCTTTGTGGTCGGCACTTTGTGCCGGCTCGGAATGAAGCAATTCATTCCTTGCCCATCCCAGCCACGCCTCCTACAGTTATTACTTTACATTAATAAAAACCAAGGTCAAATATAATTCTAACGCTCGACTTGTTTCAGCAACTCAATCACTTCCTCATCGGATACTTGCGGAAAATCTTGATAATACGCCCCGACCGCGCCGAGATAATTTCGTTCGTCTTTTAGAATTATAACCCCATCCGCTTCAGTCTGAAAAATATTCACGAGCTCGTGCGGAGCAACCGGCACTGCTACTAAAAGTTCTCGGGGCTGTTCTTGACGAAGCGAGCGGAGCGCGGAACGCAAAGTAAGTCCTGTCGCCACCCCGTCATCGACAACAATCGCGATTTTATTTCTGGCCGAGCGATGTTTTTGGCCTTCTAAATATTTTTTTCTGCGCCGTCCGGCTTCTTCCCGTTCTTTTTTTATTTCCTTCTCCAGCCACGACGGGTCAAGCGCCGCCCTTTCCTCTTCATTGCAAAACGGTTCGCCTTCTTCGGTAACGGCGCAAACGGCATATTCCGGATTATCCGGATGCCCGATTTTTCTGGCAATGACCAAATCAAGAGGCACGTGCAGAGCCCGAGCTATTTCCAAACCAAGCACTACTCCTCCCCGCGGAAGCGCGTATATAACCGCATCCTTATCGCGATACTGAATAAGCTGTTGCGCGAGCAATTGCCCCGCCTCTTTTCTATCTTTAAACATATTTGTGACCTCATTATACGGAATTGGAACCAGTTGTTCAATCAAATAAAGGGTTTTAATGCAAACTAGGAAGCCATCCCAGCTTCTATCGCTTGCTGAACTCTGGAAAGGAAGCCTCCTGGCACTTCTTCATTGTTATCAATTTCAGAAAAAAGTCTTCTTAATTCTTCTACTTTTTCTTGTGCTGTTTTTTCTTTTTCAGATTCTCCTGCTCCTTCGTAATATTTAACTTTAGATTCACACAAGACTAAAATTGAATCTAATGATTTCTTAACTTCCGCTTTTGGCCAAGGTTTGTAACTCTCAGGATCAGCGCTTACCTCCATTCCTCTTACTAATATTTTTAAATTTACAGCTAAAGCACCATCTGTTTCACTTAAATACCTAGTTAATTGTTCAGAATTATATTTTGGCTGTTGTGATGCTTGTGGAGGTCTGTTAAATTGGTTCATAAGTTTTTTTGAATTAATTTTTAATACTCAAATTTTAAAATAATTAAAACATAATGTCAAATTTGTGATGAAATTATACACTTTGCGCGAAATTATTTCCAACAAAATGCCTAATCAATGAACTCCGCCTGTGCCTCGCTTCGCTCGGCGCCCAGCCCTCGCCATCCCCACACCACGCTTTTCAAGATTGTGTTTGTGGTGTCGCTTTCGCTATCGATTTAGAATTTCAAGACAACTTCGGCGCTCATCCTTTAGCCATGGACGCCATAGCGGAAATGCCCGAGGCAGAATACTGTGCTTGACCCGAGTTTTGCGATTACGCAAAACTCTACCCACCCGTGCGTGCACGCAAAATCACTCCCTAATATGCTATTATAATTCTATGAATGAAGGAGCGCCAAACCCCCAAGAATTAAAACGATTGCAAGAACAAGAAGAAGCTGAACAATTAGCAGATTATTTAATACGCCATCCTAATTTAGATCCTCTCCCTAAAAATTTAGCAGAACGAGCAAGAACAGAATTTGATTCTCTAGTAGCTTTATTTGAGTCAAAATATTCTCTGACAGAGTTGCATTCAATTATTGAACTAACGCCACAGGAAGCACCAAAGCATCCCCTGAGAGAACCCGCCAGGGTGGCTCTTATAGATATTGTAAAAATATTAAATAAATTAAAAGCTACTTATGGTGAAACTTCTCCAGAATACCAATCGATAAAAGAAAAATATATGCGTTTCTCAAGAGCTGTGGGGATGATAAATAAAAATAAAGTGGATCATAATAGATAGGCAACGATGAGCTCTTTTTAAATTCTAAAATACAAAACCCCTTTTCCAGTTTTACCAACTTGTTTTATTTTATTTTCTTTTTCCAACTGTGAAAGATACCTAGTTGCAGTTGCATCCGAGACATGAAGAAATTCTCGCACTTCATCTGAGGGTTCACTTGTCCCGTTAGAAACAGGATTTGCTCGTATATACGTTGGTTCTAGTGGGGTTGTTTCCTCGGGGCTAGAGGTAAAAATAGGCTCATTTTCGGTATTAGGATTATTGAGGAAAACGGGTATATCTGCATTTTTAGGGGATTCTGGGACTTCTGGGGACATATCGACAGGTACAGAATCAGTTGCAGAAATAGGTGCATCGGCCATGGGCTCTTGGGGGCTTGTAGATAAAGAGTTTTCTGTGGAAATTGAGTTTTGAGTTGTATTTCGTCGGGGGGCATAAAATTTTATTTATTATCAAACAAATTTGTCTAATTTTTAACTTAGCGTACAGCTATATCTTTTACTTGCTGAATGTCTGCCTTGAGTTTGGTAATGTCTGGCGTCGCGTGTTGAACCATCTCGTCAGATTGATTATGCGCCTCAATGTACTTACTGAACTCTTCGTGAAGTGTCTTCGCTTTATCCAACTTCTCACGGCTCAAGCTCGCACGGGTGGTATTGTGCATCTGAATCTGGTCAGACCAACGTGTGATGACTCTACCGAAGATTCTTTCCTCAACAGCTTTCTCAACTGCCCGTCTCAACATACTGTAAACATTTCTAATACCGTCTGCTTGGACTTCACCTGTGAGTACCTCAACTTCACCCGTTTTAGTTTCAACTTTTTGAATATAGGCATCAAACTTTACCGAGCCAGGATAGTAGTTCTCTGTTACTACTCCCACTCGACTTGTCTCTGAATGTAAATCGTGGAAAGACGCTTTAGTGGGGTCAACATTGCCGTTCGTATCTTCAGCTTGGTCGTGCAGATAGCTTGCGAACATAAGATCGTGAGTGAACACGACAATTTGCCTAGACTGGGATTCATTCACAATTCTTTTTGCAATCCTTTCTTTTCTGTCGTGGTCAAAGCTCGTAGCTGGGTCGTCAAAAATAACTGGTGCATGTTCACTCTGCATTGAAAGCTCTGAAAAGAAATCCGCGAGTGCGACTGCTTTTTGTTCACCTTCACTCAAAAATTGGTCAATGCCGTCCAGCCCTTCTAGGTTTTTTGCCCGCAACTGCGAGCCATATTCACCACGAAACTCAAGATTAACACCTGGCGCATCAAGGTCTGCGGCTTCCTTTTGAAAACGTGTCTTAAAAGAGTCAGAGACCAGTTCACGCCAAGCCTTCTTACCCAAATCAGTTGTCGACTTTGTGTTTAGTTTGCTCGTCTGCAAGGGAGTGGCTTTCGCTACCCATCGCTCAATGGCAATATACTTTTCAACTTGCGGACGATGCTTTGAAAACTTTTGAATATCTTGAAGTTCAGTTATTGCTTTGTCGAGTTCTTGTGACTTACGGAAAAGATTGCGCTGTGATTCTTGAAGTGCTTTTATATCAGTCTCTATTTTTACGCGTATCTTGCGCAGGCTAGCAATAATGCCAGAAGTTTTTACTGGCTGGAGTTTTTGTGGCTTCTTGCTTTTCAAAGAAGTGGCGAGTCTTTTAGCCAACGCATCTGCTTCAGCTAGTGTAGCAAATGCCGTCGCAACAGTTCGTTTTTGTAAAATTTTTTCAAAATTATTTCGTTCGTATGGAAAATCATCAACAAAAGAGGAGCCTTCCAAATCGTTCAAGGATTCCTCTAACTTCGCCTCAACATCCTCAATATCAGACGTTTCTTCTTCCTCGAACAGTTCACGATAAAGTTTAATGAGTTTTTGTGCTGTCTTCGATAATTTTTGCTGGCAGTATATGCAGTGGTCATCATCGCCTGGATAGTCGTCGTGTTCTGCAATCCGTATGTAATCTTCTCCCGCATCAATAAACTTTTCCCATTCATCTGATTCCTTTTCCGCAATATCGTAATCCTCAAGAGTTTTACCTTTCTTAACTGCTTTCTTTTTCTTGAGTTGAGCGAACTTCTTTACCAAACCAAAATAGGCTCGTATGTTTTGCGCAGAAAGGTCAGATTGTATTTGTATGAGCGCGTCTTCTAATGCCTTGAGTTTTTGATGTCTTGTGCGCAATAATTCAGATTGCTGGTCAAGATTTTGTAAGCCTTTTTTCTCTTTCACTTTATCCGCAAAATCTTTCTGTGCTTTGGCATCCCAGAGAGGAAGTTTATTTAAATCTTCTTGCTTAGTAACTGGTGTTATTCCCGCAATAAACTTTCCTATTGAAGTTTCTGCGTTGAAAATATCCTCAATCGAAGGCTTGTTGTTCTCTTGATTTTGGATGTCGGACGCTAATCGTCCTTGTAGGGCTTGTAGGGAGCTGGAAAGAGCTTGAAACAACTCGAAGCCGTAAGGTTGATACGAAAAGCCCAGGCTCTTATTCAAATAAATTGGAATGCATTTACCATCAAAAACTGCCATCTGGTCAAAGGGAGCGAGCCTGCTGTCTCCATTCCACTTGCAAACTACATCCTTTTTACCATTTAGGTATTCTATTTTTGCTTTGCAGTCGTTTTGAGTTCTTGCACTATGAACATTTTGCCAAACCTCTTCTTGTGTCCTGGAACCAGACACTCTTTTGAGTATGCGCACAAAGCCAGATTTGCCGCTCCCATTTTTGCCGTATATGACTGTCAGTTTAGGATGAAAAGGAATTGTCGCGCCACATTCGAGAGCATTTACACCGCTTTCGTGTTGTAAGCTCTTTAATATAAAACCATTTGCGATTGGATTTCCTGGAAAAACCACCACTCGTACCGCTGATTCAGCCTCTCCTGGTTTTTTAGCTCGCAATTTGTTTGTAATTAAAAATTGTTTATATATCTCATCGAGAAAAGCATCGTCTGGTACGGTACGCAATAAAAGGATTCTTGCTACGAGAGATTTGAACCATTCTTCTTCGTTCGACTGATTCACTAACTCTTGAAGGTAATCATCAGCTTTCAGTTTTTGTGTTGCGATGGTTGGCATAGTATTTTATTTCCCAAACTTAGTTTGATTTTTTATCGATTTCCTTTTGCTCGATTGTGCCTTACACACAACATCTCACAATTCTTGGCGTCTGTTTTTCCTCCTTTAGTCCAAGCTTTTACATGATCAGCTTCCATTTCGTTAAAGGCCCATATCTTACTCTTATTGGCATCGTGTCCCATAGCGCAATCAGGACAATTAGATTTACCTTTTACCTTTGCAGTTTTTGTCTGCGACGCATAAACTGTTTTTTTGATTGGATCCTCAAACATGCGAACATCAAGTAATTTTGTGTCATTCGAACCGCCGAGAATATATTCAAAAATACTCTTTCGGTTTTTTACGTACGAATCACCATAGAGCTTTTGTACTTCTTTTGAGACTTTTACAGGATCATAAGTCTTCTTGTGATAATTCTCATACAATCGTCCCCATTCAAGTCCACACATCTCACTTTCTACATTAGTAAACACACTAGAGATCCAATCAATAACACTATTGAAATATTTTTTTAACTCATTGATATTTTTATCACTGCGATGAAGACTCATGTAATTATCAATATTTCCTTTACTCACCCAGTCTAGGGCCCTCTCAAAAAATGCTTGCCGGTTTGCACTACCTTTTATGTATGCACTCCATTTTTGAATATTAGCATTTTGGCTGTTGCTAAATTCTTCCTTGCCTAGCGTAACAAATGGTCCGGAATAGATCGCATTTAACAATTCTTGAGGGACAAGCGGAACACCGGCGATGTTAATAGTCTTAAACCACTCTTTTATCTCGCTTTCTGTTCCCTCACATTCATAAACGAGCAGTTTTGTTTCCAATATCTTTACTTTTTTGTCTCTTGCCATGGCGCCAAAATACTGCATACCGTTTTCGTCTTTGATGGCAAATTTATCAGTCACAAAACGTCCAACACTAGTAATGCGCTGTTGTCCATCTAAAACTTCCAAATTGTTTTCAGAAACCTTATTAAAATAAATCAAGCCTATTGGATAGCCTTTGAGTATAGATTCAATAACAGCAACTTCTCTTTTTCCGCCATCGGAAGCATAGATATAATTACGCTGATACTCCGGCTGAATGGTTAGTTTACCAGATAAACCAAATAGTCCTTTGCCCTCTAGTTCGTTATACTCAAATCCTTCACAAATATCTTTGACAGTTATATCGTTTTTTAATACTGGTTTCATATTATTTTTTCTTATGTTTAATAATTATTCTCATATAAGGAATAGTGGCTTTACCGTCTTCATAATAACCAAGAATTGGATGATCCTCACTAATTGATCCTGTCCCTCCATTTTTATAATAATTATTTACAAATTCTTTATTTAAACCCCTTGGTGTAAGCTCTCTATATAAGTTACCTTGACCTAGTCCGATAATTTCAAATTGTTCCGGATTGTATTTATCTAAAAAACTAATCGGCACTCCTATTGCCCCTTTATAGTCACTTGGTATGTTTTTAACTTGTGAGACTTCTATGGCATCATAATTGTCATATTTTGGAAATGGTTTTTTTGTTATAAATTTAATAACTTCTGCTTTAGTCATCAATGATAACGGTTGATGACGTCGTCCATGATCCAGATTAGTGAACCAGCAAGTATTACCCATTTTTTGCTCAGTTTTATCAGGTTTGATATAAGTTTTGGCACCATTAGAAACACCAAGCCAAATTTTGTTATCCTTTATTAAGGGAAAAATGTTCGCATATTTTAAGGCATTCATACTGCCGATAATCACAAATTTTTTCTTATACTCCATAAGTTGTTTTAAATACTCACGGAATAAACTGAACGGCGGATTTGTTACCACAATGTCAGATTGCTTAAGCAGACCTACACATTCGTCACTACGGAAATCACCGTCGCCTTCCAGCGGCGTCCATTCGTTGTGTTTATTTTCCTTTAACTGTTTGGCAACATCTTTCAAGTTGAACTCACCGTCGCCATCTATATCGCGCACTTCGTTGATAATAAATTTATTGGCAGTTATTTTAGGGCGACCTTTTGATTTTGTAAGAGTTTTATCATCGCCGAATAATCCCAATTTTGTGTTGGCAACAGGTGAAGGTTTATAGCTAGTAGTGATAAGCTGTTTAATCCCAAGTTTGTTGAAATTGAGTACGAAATAGCAAAAGAAATTACTCTCGAACGGATCGTCGCAGTTGCAATATACTACCTTGCCACGAAATACATCGTGGTTGTATTCCAAATACGCTTCAATCTCTTTTTGAATATCGCTGTACTGGGTATAAAACTCGTCATTTTTTACACGTCTTGCATTTGTAAGATTTTTGTTTGCCATAACTATTTCAAAAGCTCATCCACGGAAACCCCTAACGCTTTCGCCAATTTCGTAATAGTTGAAAGTGTCGGATTTGTCTTTCCATTTTCAATAGTGCTTACAAAACCACGACTAACCCCTAATTCGCGCGCAATATCGCCTTGCGATATTGCTTTTTTAGTTCTAATTCTTTTCAGATTCAATCCTAATTTTGCGGATTCGTTTTGCATTATCCACAGTATATCGCTTGTTATAGTGTATCACAATGTTATGTTATATCATAACATCCGCCCGAGCCCCATCGCATACCTTTTCAAAAATCCCCACCGAAAAAAGAAACGGTTGTACGCTTCGCATGCAAGAGTTTATGTGGTCCACAATAATTTGTTTTTCGTCAAAAACAAATTTTCCAGACCCGGTCTCGATTATCAGCCTGTTGGCGGATTAGGTCTCCGACTTCACAAAGCATAAAAAGAGCACAGCAGTGTGCTCTTTTTATGTCAGTGCTTTGTGACCCTACCGGACTTCTTTCCCTACGGGAACAGTATACCTTTTCGAGATATTCATACCAGTACTCATATTTAACGAAAAGCTTTGCGATTCCCGGACATGAATAAAGCAGTTTATTCACTTAGGGTCACCGCACAAAAAAGGCGCTCTTTTGAGCGCTCAGTTTTGTTGCGGTGACCCTACCGGGAATCGCACCCGGATTACCAGCTTGAAAAGCTGATGTCCTAACTGTTAGACGATAGGGCCAAAAACCAACTCTATCGTCCTGAAAAATGAAAGGGCGATAGGGGGCCAATGCAAAATATAATAACATTTTTAGACTTAATTGTAAAATAATTGTTATAATATTAATTATGAACGCTTTTATATTTCACGGCACGGAAGGACACCCAGAAGAAAATTGGTTTCCTTGGCTTAAAAAAGAACTTGAAGCGAAGGGCTGCAAAGTTTTTGTGCCACAATTCCCTTCTCCGCCGATAGTGCCAGCTAAAATAGCAGAATGGTTTGGAGTACTGAAAGAATACGAGCAATATATTAACGAGGATACTATTTTAATCGGGCACAGCTTAGGCGGTGTTTTCACTTTACGATTATTGGAAAAATTAAAACACCCCGTCAAGGCAGTTTTTTTAATTGGAACACCAATCGGGATTAAGCCAATTTTAAACTATGACAGGGATAGTAGTTTCAGTGGTTTTAATTTTGACTGGCCGGCTATTAAATCAAATGCTAAACATTTTACGGTTTATCATTCAGACAATGACCCTTATGTATCTTTAGGCAACGGAGAACATTTAGCGAAAGAATTGGGAGTTAAGCTAACATTTATTCCCAATGCCGGACATTTTAACACAAAAGCTGGATATACGAGTTTTCCCGATTTATTGGAAAAAATAAAAACTTCCTTTATTTAATTGAAAATAAGGTTCCATTCAGATATAATTTAGGTCACCGCATGTCATTACTAAAATTAAAAAGCTATTTCCGGGCTTTAAAACCGCAACTTATTGTTATCGGTCTGGTTTTAATTTTACAAATTCTTTCCCGTTTCAGTTTTATTCCTAATCCAAATGAAATTGTGGCTTTTATGATTGGCCTACTGGCGACACACGGGCTTCCATTAATCATGCTTGCCTCGTTTATAGAAAATTTTGTGGGATTGGGTACTTATTTCCCAGGATCAATTGTCATTCTTTCGACAATGGCTCTCACTGCGGGTAATCCCATGCAGGCGATTATTACTTTTTTTGCTATTATTATTCCGGCATTAATCGCGAATGTTTCAAGTTACTGGATTGGCTACTTTACCAGAGCCAAAGAGCCTACAACATTCCCTGCTCGTGATACTAAAGCACTTTTCGCCTGGTACGGAGCAACTTACTGGCACCCTCAACTTGCAGCCGTGAGTGCTATGGCTTCTGGCGGTGAAGGAATTAAATTTTGGCGATACTTCACTCATTTTCTGCCTGTGAGTTTTGCGTGGTCAATTTTCTGGGCCATGTTTTTATACAACGCAGGGAAGATTGTTTTTAGTCCGAGCCTTTTTGCTCTTCTTTTTTATTGTTACCTAATTAGCTGGCTCTTGTGGGGAATTAGAAAACATTATCGTATATCAAATCTTAGTTAAAAGTAAAAAAGTCTTTATAGGAACACAACCTCCAATTTAAAGAATTGGCTTATATTTATAATAAGTCAAAAAAATTTATAAATAGAAAATCCCCTTGTTTAATAAACTTCCTGCTGGTAGCATTTTTCGCAATAAATAATTTCTGGTCTATCAGGTGAATAAGAAGTTTCAAATTCTACATCACACTTTTTTACCTCATGAAAATGATTCTGCTTATTACACATGCAGGTTCGTGCATAAAGTCTGTTTTTGTTCCTTTGCATAATGCGAGATTTGTGCCGGCAATCAATACAATAATGAGGCAGAGGTATTCCAATTTGTTTTAAAAATTGAAGCTCGTCTGGAATAATCCTAAAGGCCCTTTTGCATTCCCCGCACTCAATAACTTCCCCAATAAAAGAATCAGGCACATCATTTATATTGTCCGGCAAATTTTCAGTTCTGATAGTTACTTCATATTTATTTTTTGGAATTTCATAATAGGTGCTGCCGTATTTAATAATTTCTTCTTGGCTCATGGGGAAATGTTCCGAAGCGATAGTATCATTATAAGAAAACGGACTAAAGTCGGGCGGAAAAAATTCTCCATATTTATAAACCCGGCCTTTTTGGTCTATGTACGGGACTTTATCCATATGTTTTTTTATCTCATCACGCAAGTGGACAAATTCTTCTTTGGAATAACGGCGATTAAGAATAGCGTATTCCCCGCTGCAAACCCCGATACAACCAAAAAGATGGTTGGCTCTTTTGCCGGAATTCATGCAGTATTCAAGGTCAATACCGCCGTCCCAGCATTCCCAGCAAAATTTTGCTTGGGATGTGTCCCAGCCCACAACTGAACATTCATATAGCAACTCGGTATTTTTACCAAACACCGTAACATCCATGCAATTGCGCAAAGTCGGCACTTGTCCATATTGCCCGTAAGCGATATCTTCTCCGCTCCGAATAATATAGCCGTTACGCACATTTTTTGAATGAGTAATGTATTCTCCGCTGACATTATGGTTTTGAACTCCCTGCAAATAGCGTACGGGAAATTTAAGCCAGAAATTTTTCACTTTCTTTTTAATTTTTTGCAACTCAATCCAAGATGAAAGCTTTAAGTCGCGAAGCTTGATTTGATAGTTTTCTTTGGATAATTGCCCATTGAAAAAACAATAAGATTGATTTATTAAATTCACGCAACCGAAACAATTAGTGCACCCCCGGCAGTTTTTTGAAAACCAGACCGAAACACACTCATCACATAAAGAAGAAAAGTGCGTTTCGTAACATTTAGTTAGCCAAAAAGATTCATAGCATTTCTCCGAATTTTGAATATGTGAATTATCAAAGCAGTATTTGGAAAAATCAACACCGTTACCGTAAGCGCTGTCTTCCGTAAAGTTTGAATTGAACATCAAATAACAATCTTTCAAATCTGAAGCATTGGCGCAATAATCACTCCTAACCATATTAACCACGCTGGACCGATACCTGGGAACTTTCCGGCTTAATTCTTTGATTTGGGCCAAAAACGGGCGGCGGCGGTCAAATTCTTGTCCATAAGAAAACGGATCCCAGCCGTCTCCAGCCCAAAAAATATCTTGGTAAATCGGGAATCGGGCTTCTTTCGGGAAAAGCGACAGAAGCGGTTCTCCGGTGTGGGCATCAATATTACGAAAAAATTTTCTTTCGTTTCGGAAAATAGCGCGGCGCTGAAAACGACACATCGGACACCAAGTCGGAGCTGGCACCTTTATTTTTTCGTAAAAGTCAAAATCTTCCGGCTCTATAGTAAAGTCCTTTTTGCAATTCTGGCAATTTTTTATCTCTTTGCCCATATCTCTATTATACCAAGTAAGCGCAAAAGAGTATTGGTGGTATAAGAAATTGAAAAATGCCAATTTTAGTGTATAATCCTCAGACATGGCCGAAAAAGAAAAAACAAAAATAATAATTCTGGCTGCGGGAAAAGGCACCAGAATGGGAGGCGACCTGCCGAAGGTTCTCGCACCAGTGAAAGGCAAATCAATGCTTAAATATGTGCTGGAATCGGTTGAAGAATCGGGAATTGACGAAAAACCCATCATTGTGGTCGGTTATAAAAAAGAATTGATAATAAAAGAATTCGGAAATAAATACCAATATATAAATCAAGAACACCAGCTTGGAACAGGGCACGCGGTCGGCTTGGCAAAAGATTGTTTAGAAGGCAAAGCGAAAAATATTATAGTTTTATATGGAGACCATCCTTTTATAAGCGCTGAAACCATTAAAAAAATAAATGAAAAACATATCAAGTCCGGGAAAAAAATAACTATGGCCACAGTTAAATTAAAAGATTTTAAAGATTGGCGGATTAGTTTTGTAAATTTTTCCAGAATCATAAGAAATAAAAATGGGGAAATTATAAAAGACATCCAATTTAAAGACGCCAGCGACGAGGAAATAAAAGTAACCGAGGTAAATCCATGTTATTTCTGTTTTGATGCTCTTTGGCTCTGGAGCAAGCTCGAAATACTTAAAAACGATAATGCGCAAAAAGAATATTATTTAACCGATTTAATAACAATAGCGACAACTAATGGCACCGAAACAGAATCAATAGATATAGAGCCTTACGAAGCAATGGGCGCTAATACTCTGGCCGAGCTTGGAATATTAGAAAGATTCGCTATATAATAAAAATATGCAAAATCCTTTTCAAAACGCAATGGCGCAGTTAGACAAAGTTGCTAAAATTAAAAATTTTGGCGATGAATTTATTGCTCGTCTTCGCCAACCCGACCGGGATATTAGAGTTTCAATTCCCGTCGAAATGGATGATGGTTCGTTAAAAATCTTTGAGGGCTATAGAGTGGAATACAATAATGCCTTGGGACCTTATAAAGGAGGAATAAGATATCACCCTGATACCGAAATAAATGAGGTAAAAGCGCTCGCTTTTTGGATGGCGCTTAAATGCGCAGTGGCGGGAATTCCGATGGGCGGAGGCAAGGGAGGAATAACTGTTGACCCGAAAATATTGTCTAAAGCTGAGCTGGAACGACTTTCGCGCGGATGGGTAAGAAAACTCGCGGACATATTAGGACCACATAAAGATGTGCCCGCGCCGGATGTGAATACTACGCCCGAGATAATGGCTTGGATGGCAGACGAGTTTGAAAAAATTACCGGAGACAAAACCAAGGCGACATTTACCGGCAAACCGATTGAAAACGGCGGCTCGCAGGGCCGAGGCCAGGCCACGGGGCTCGGCGGATTTTATGTTTTTGATTCATTGCGTGCGCAAATTGGACTTCCGGAAAAATGCAAAGTTGCGATCCAGGGTTTCGGCAACGTGGGCGGAAATGCGGCGCGTATTTTTGCTGAAAATGGACATACGGTAATAGCTGTATCTGATTCAAAAAGCGCAATAGTAAAAGAGGATGGCTTAGATTTGGAAAAAGTTGAAGCTCATAAGAAAAACACCGGCAGCTTGAAAGACTTTCCGAGAGCAAAAAATATTACAAACACGGAATTATTAGAACTCCCCTGCGACCTTCTTATTCCGGCCGCATTTGAAAATGTTATTACCGAAGCTAATGCGAATAATATAAAAGCTAAAGCGATATTAGAACTTGCCAACGGACCGATAAGTCCGGAGGCCGATGAAATTTTATTTAAAAAAGGCATTCCTGTCGTGCCGGATATTTTGGCCAATTCGGGAGGCGTAACAGTGTCTTATTTTGAATGGAAACAGAATTTGAAAAACGAGCATTGGACGGAAAAAGAAGTTTTTGAAAAACTCTTGCCCTTGATGAATGACGCCGCTCAAAAAATATTTGAAAAAGCGGAAGAACATAAAACACATCTGCGTATGGGCGCTTTTATCTTGGCCCTTGAAAGAATTAAAGAAAAAATGCAGTAGAAAAAACTTGCTTATTTGAACCATTGATATTATAATTAAGAAATGAAGTCTAAGTGGTTCAAATTAAAACCAAAAGCAATATTTCTCAGAAAACAAGGAAAATCTATTAGAAATATTGAAATATTGTTAGGTGTTCCCCGTTCTACTCTTAGCGGTTGGTTAAAAAATATAAGGCTTACTAAATCACAATATAAATTACTTGAAAACAAGTACAAAAAAGCTTTAGTAAATGCAAGAAAAGAGGCTGTTATTTGGCATAACAAACAAAAAACCTTTAGATTAAAACTCGCAGAAAATGAGGCTGATGCAATTCTAAAAAAAATTAGCAACAACAATGAAACTATTGAATTAGCGCTTGCACTTTTATATCTGGGTGAAGGATTTAAAAAATCACCAAAAACTGGTATGGGGAATTCCGATCCATTAATACTAAAGTTTTTTCTAAAAATAATGCTAAATATATATAGGGTAGATATCAAAAAAATCAGATTTGAACTACATATCCGTGCTGATCAAAACGCGGAATTAATTAAAAAATATTGGGCAAAAGAATTAAAAGCTCCGATTAGTAGGTTTAAATCTGTCTCAATAGACAAAAGAACTATCGGGAAAATTACTTATCCAGACTATAAAGGAGTGTGTGTAATTGATTGCGGTAATATTGCGATACAAAGAAAACTGGTATATATTGGAAGGAAGTTCTGTGAAAAAACATTGAAAAACACGCGCGGTTAGCTCAGTGGTAGAGCGACTTTTTGACGTAAAGTAGGCCGGGGGTTCAATCCCCTCACCGCGCACTAGAAAATTACATGAATAAAAAAATCATAATCACACCCAGAAAACCAGTTCTAAGAAAAGATTTTTTATGTGGTATTAAATTAAATATAAGCCAAGTAGATTATGGTAATTTGAAATTAGTAGCAAAAAAGAAGGGGTTTAAAGAACAAGCAAAAAGACATATAACTATTATAAGTAGTGCAGGAAAATTTAAAAATGCTTTATATAAATTTTCTATAAAAGAAAGGAAGCAAAAGATAATAAAATTAAAAAGTATCCTAAAAAATTTAAAGTGGCAATATATACAAAAAGAAATCTATTCTATAAATAGAAAATTTTATTATGGAAATTCAAAAATTTTAGAACATAGAAAATCGTATATTAGAACAATTGAAATGCCAGATATTTATGTTTTTTATGAAAAATTAAACACTTTACTTAATAGTCATATTCCGACACAATTTACACACATTACTCTTTTTACTAAGGGAGAAAGACCCAGTGCTGATTGGTGTGGAATACCAATACCCTCAAAAAGTGAGTTCAGGAAATTACATCCTAAAAAATATCATACTGTATGAAAATTTTAAGCATAGAAACATCCTGCGATGACACGGGAATAAGCATAATAGAGGCAAAAGGAGGCACACAAGGTGCCACTTTTAAAATTTTAGCAAATAACTCAAATTCGCAAATAGAAACCCATATTCCATACGGAGGAGTTTATCCGATGCTCGCCAAACGGGAACATATCAAAAATTTACCGATTATTTTGGAAAAAACATTAGGGGAAGCAAAATTAAATAAAAGTAAAAAACCTGTGGATGTCATAGCTGTCACTCATGGTCCGGGGCTGGAAATCGCGCTTTGGACAGGAATAACTTTTGCGCAAGAATTGGCAAAAAAGTGGGATGTTCCTCTGATACCCGTAAACCATATGGAAGGGCATATACTTTCTGTTTTTGGAAAAAGTAAAGGAAAATTTATAATTCCCAAAGTAAAATTTCCAATATTATCTCTTTTGGTTTCCGGCGGCCACACTCAATTAGTACTTACTAAAAAACCAGCCTCGACTAGAGCGAGTCTAGGCGGGTGGATGCAATACAAGATTATAGGCGAGAGTTTAGATGATGCGACAGGCGAAGCTTTTGATAAAGTGGCAAGAATGCTCGATCTTCCCTATCCGGGCGGACCAGAAATTTCAAAATTAGCGGAAGAAGCCAGAAAGCATTTCAAAGGACTAGAAAATTTTTTAGGTCCTCGGTTCTCTGGGTCCCTATCCCAGCCAGACCATAAAAAATCTTCTAGTCCTTCTCATGCTGAGTCACCGGAGAAGCTTGGTTTTTCTTTTGCCTTACCTCGCCCAATGTTAAAATCTAAAGATTTTAATTTCTCTTTTTCGGGACTAAAAACAGCCGTGCTTTATTTAATTAAAAAAATCGGTCCATTAAACAAAGAAATGAAATCAAAAATTGCCTTGGAATTTGAGAACGCCGCTATTGAATGCCTGGTTTATAAAACAGCTAAAGCGATTGAAGAATATGAAATAAAAACTCTCATAGTGGCTGGAGGAGTTTCTGCCAATAAACATTTAAAAAGTGAAATAAAAAAAATCACAGGGAGAAAAATAAAACTGCTTTTCCCGGTAAAAGAACTTACTTCGGACAATTCTTTAATGATCGGCATTGCCGGATATTTGAATTATATGAAAAACAAAAAGAAAACTCCTAAAATAGACAGTATCAAAGCGATTGGTAATTTAAGGCTTTAATATGATATTATTTAAGTATGGACGAAAAACTGCTCAAGCCCTACGACCCTAAAACAACTGAAGAAAGAATTTATAAACTTTGGGAAGAGAGCGGTTTTTTTAATCCGGACAATAGACCAGAATGGGCTTCAAACAAAGAGACAAATAAAAAAAACTACGACAAGGCATTTTGCATAGTCCTCCCTCCGCCAAACGCTACTGGTGTGCTTCATTTGGGCCACACCCTGGAAGATTCTATGCAAGACACAATGATTCGCTACAACAGAATGCAGGGCAAAAAAACCCTCTGGCTTCCTGGGACTGATCATGCGGCAATAGCCACAGACTCAAAAGTTACAAAAATTCTTGAAAAAGAAGGCTTGAAGAAAAAAGATATCGGGCGGGAAAAATTTTTACAGCGGGTTGATGAATTTGTAGATGGCAGCAGAAAAACAATAGTAAGCCAGCTTCGAAAAATGGGCGCATCGCTTGATTGGTCTCGCGAAGCTTTTACTCTGGATGAAACACGCAACATTGCCGTGAAAACTGCTTTTAAAAAAATGTATGATGATGGCCTTATTTATAGAGGATCTCGAATCGTAAATTGGGATCCGAAAGGCCAAACAGTAATTTCTGATGATGAAATAGTTTACGAAGAAAGAAAAAACAAATTTTACACATTGAAATATGGACCATTTGAAATAGGCACCGCTCGGCCTGAAACAAAATTCGGCGATAAATATGTGGTTATGCATCCGGACGACAAGCGATATAAAGATTGGAAACAAGGTCAAAAAATAACGGTAGAATGGATAAATGGACCGATTGAAGCTACAATTATCAAAGATGAAATAATTGATATGGAATTTGGCACGGGTGTAATGACTATCACTCCTTGGCATTCGCACGAAGATTTTGCGCTGGCGGAAAAATACAAATTGGATAAAGAACAAATTATTGACCAATTTGGAAAACTTCTTCCTGTCGCTGGTGAATTTGCGGGAATGAAAATTACTGACGCGCGGGAAAAAATTGTTGAAAAATTAAAAGAAAAAGGACTGCTTGTTTCTGTTGATGAAAATTATGTAAACAGAATAGCCACTGCCGAACGCACGGGTGGAATCATTGAACCGCAAATAATGCTTCAATGGTTTGTAGACGTAAATAAAAAAATCACCACCCGAGAAAACAAATCGCTTAAAGAACTTATGCTGGAACCGGTACGGGAAGGTAAAATTAAAATTATCCCGAATCATTTTGAAAAAGTTTATTTTAATTGGATTGAAAACCTGCGTGATTGGTGCATATCTCGGCAAATTTGGTACGGGCACCGCATACCAGTATGGTATAAGAATAAAGAAATATTTGTTGGATTAGAAAAACCGAATGGTGATGGATGGGAACAAGATCCGGATACCCTGGACACATGGTTCTCCTCCGGACTTTGGACTTTTTCAACTCTTGGTTGGCCAAATACAAACGCACCCGATTTGAAAAAATTTCACCCGACAAGCGTTATAAATCCCGGTTATGAAATATTATTCTTTTGGGTTGCGCGTATGATTCTGATGTCGCAATATTTAATGGGTGAAATTCCATTTGAAACAGTATATCTTCATGGAATGCTTCGAGACGCCAAAGGACAAAAATTCAGCAAATCTTTAGATAATGGCGTAGACCCTATTAAGGTTATTGAGGAATATGGGGCTGACGCCCTGCGTATGTCTATGATTGTGGGCATTGGACCGGGGGCAGATGCAAAATTTGATATTCAAAAAGTGAAAGCCTACAGCAAATTCAGCAACAAAATATGGAACGCTGCGCGTTTCGTGCTGGATAACACAAAAGATTTTACCGTTTCCAAAACCCCAATTTACGACAAAGAAGATAAAAAATCAGACGAAGAACTGAAAACCTTAATGAAAAAGATTACAAAAGAAATGGATGAATATAAATTCTACATTGTCGCGGAAAAGCTTTATCATTATTTCTGGCATACTTTCGCGGACATTATCATTGAAAGGTCAAAGAAAAAAATACTGGAAAACAAAAATGCGGATTCGGCCAGAACCCTTCTTTCCGTGCACTTAACTACTCTACTGAAAGTTTTGCATCCTTTTATGCCTTTCGTCACAGAAGAAATTTGGTCGATGATGCCCCATAAGAATAAAAACCCGCTTCGCCAAAGCAAAAGCGAGGCGAGTCTATTATTAGTTGAAAAATGGCCCTTCGACTCTTCTCAGGATAAGTCCAAATGTTAACAAGCGACCCGAAAATTTTAGCTCTGGCATTCTTGGGTGGAATCATTCCCTCCCTTTTATGGTTGTGGTTCTGGCTAAAGGAAGAAAAAAGTCCTGAGCCAAAAGGATTACTCGCCATAATATTCATTATGGGTATGATGGCGGTCGTAGTCGTTTTGCCGATTCAAAAATTTATACAAGCTCATCTGAGCTCACCTGAAGGTCAGCTTGTTCTGTGGGCCAGTGCGGAAGAAATATTGAAATATCTTGCTGTGCTGATCGTCCTTTACAAGACAAATAACGCCAGTCAGCCAATGGACTGGCCGATCTATCTCATCACTGCGGCTTTAGGCTTTGCCGCATTGGAAAATGCTCTGTTTTTGATTAAGCCATTTTTAATAAATGAGGCAACAGTAGCCCTGCTTACGGGCCAGCTTAGATTTCTAGGATCAACCCTTCTTCATGCTATTTCAAGCGGAACAATAGGTATTGCGATAGGAATTTCGTTCTACATGGAAGAATTTGAAAGGAAATTGTTCCTTTTCGCCGGTTTTTTGGTTGCTATTGCCTTGCATAGTGCCTTTAATTTTTTTATAATAAGGAATGACGGAAATGATTTTTTGAAAGTGTTCGCATTTTTGTGGGTCGTTACAATTATTGTTATGTTGCTCCTGGAAAAAGTGAGAAGAATGAGCGAAAAATTATTAATTAAATAAAAAATTATGGAAAATAAAAAAAGAAGTTTTTTTGAGAGATTAACCGGAAGTATGGGCACGGAGGAAGAACATCAGGATTCAAGAAAAGAATACTCGATAAAAGGAATCAAGTCAGAAAAAACAGATAAAAAAAATGGCAGTAACTGGATTGAAGAAGAAAATGATGAAGCGGAACTATCAGTTGATGTTTACCAAACACCGACCGATATTATTATTCAGACAATGGTCGCCGGAGTTAAGCCAGAAGATTTAGAGTTATCAATTGCTCGAGATATCATTACCATAAAAGGCCAGCGCGAAGAGAGTAGAACTATTGATGAAGATAATTACTTCGCCAGGGAGCTTTACTGGGGAAAATTTTCTCGTACCATATCCCTTCCCGCAGAAGTAGAGCCGGAAGAAGTTGAAGCTACGGAAAAACATGGCCTTATCACAATTAAAATAAAAAAAGTAGATAAGGAAAAGAAAAATACCGTCAAGGTTAGATCAATCTAAAAAGCTTTTGGTCGCAAGCTTCGTTTTTGTGCCTGGGGGGTGAATCGCACACCCGGCCACTTCCTCTTCAGGGAAATGCTCTACTACTGAGCTACCCAGGCTTAATTTTGAAATTTTTTTAATAAATCCTGAAAAGAACCACCACTCTCGTTCAATTTTTGCCCCGTACCGGAAATTGAATTGTACAAATCCGCTATTTTATTCAGATACGGCTCTAAATAATAAAATGATCCAAGCGCGATTCCAATTACCACAACTATTTTGAGCGTCCGCCAAAAGGTTGCCCATTTTTGAACGCTCCTGACCTTGTGAAGCATTTTATTGTTCTCTTGCGCTAAAGCAAAGGTCTCTTCCAATAACTTTTTGGATTCAGGATCCACTGTAACATTCTAGCACGATATTTCAGAAAATAAAAGGAATGTCTCTGATTTCTAAATAGACTCATTGATTAATTTTTTGTTCTATTCTTTTCCTCATACATTTTTCCGTCAGCTTTAGCAAGCAATTCCACAGCGGTTGCGCTGTCTCCCTTATTTAACACCTCAAACCCCATAGAAACTGAAAATGGAATACTAACGCCCTTATGGTCCTCAACTGATAAATTGGTATTTACGCTATTTCTAATTCTCTCAAAAATTGTCTCTAGTAGTTGGGGATTATTATCTGTTATCGGTAATAATACTACAAACTCATCGCCACCTACCCGAAATATCATATCTTGTCTCTTGGTTCCGTTTTTTAAACGTTCTGCCACGGTGACTAGTGCTCGGTCACCTACCTTGTGACCACCGTGATTATCGTTTAAATCTTTGAATCTCCTTATATCCAAAAAAATAACCATAACCGATTGTATAGGCAATCTGCGTTTTTCTATATCGGAATTTAATTCTCTAATTAACCCTTCTAAATCGGGTTCCAAGAAGGCACGGTTTAATACCTTAGTCAGAACATCAATACTGGCCCTTTTTTCAAGTTCTTCCGCAAGTAAAAATAACAATGAAATACATTGTTCTGAAGTAATTAATTCCTGTTTATGAGCAATATGCAATTCTTGCACTTTACAAGAGCCGGCTCTTATTGATTCTTGAAAAGTCTGATAAACAATTCTTTCTTCCAGACTTGAGGCTCTTCTCTCGGGATAAAACTTAAGATTAGGATTAAGATTAGGATTCATCACGCCATTTTAACATAAACAAGTAAAAATACCAATTCCAAAAGAGCTCTTTATATGTTAAATTATATGTATAGTCTTCGTAGTTAAATGGATATAACGACTCCGTCCTAAGGAGTAATTGCAGGTTCGATTCCTGCCGAAGACACAAAATTAAAGACCCAGCAATTTAGATATTTTAGGCTTATCAAAACCCACCATGAGCTCGTCGCCGATGATTATAACCGGCACGCCCATTTGTCCGCTTTTTTCCATCATTTCTTTTCTTTTTTCAATATCGCTGGCGACATTATATTCCGTATAAACAATACCATTGGCTGTAAAAAAATCCTTTGCCATGTGGCAAAAGTGACAAGTTGGGGTTGAATAAATGGTCACATTTTTCATATGATTTAATAAAACCGAGCCAGGCGCGATTTAAAATTATTTATTAATATCTCTATTATAGCATACTTGTCAAGTGAGTAGATTAAAGATATATTTTATACATGCGGGATTAGTTTAGTGGTAGAATGAGTCCTTCCCAAGGATTAGGCACGGTTTCGATTACCGTATCCCGCACAAATTAAATTAATTTTTTTTCTCACCGAGCGCCATGATAATTTTGATAACTGTGTCGGGATTGAGCGACATGCTTTCTATTCCCTCTTCCACTAGAAATTTTGCAAATTCAGGATAGTCCGAGGGCGCCTGTCCGCAAATGCCTATATATTTATTTTTTTCTTTACATTTATGGATAATTTCAGATATGAGTTTTTTAACCGAAGGATTATTTTCGTTTGCAATATGGGTCACAATACCGGAATCGCGATCTAATCCCAAAGTAAGCTGGGTTAAATCATTGGACCCAATCGACATACCGTCAAAAATTTCAAGAAATTCATCCGCCAGAAGAATATTTGAAGGAATCTCGCACATCACATAAATTTTAAGTGAGTTGTCTTTTGAACGATCCAGTCCGTATTCTTTCATCACTTCAACCACACTCTTGCCTTCTTCGGGAGTTCGGCAAAATGGAATCATTGGAATAACATTTGTAAGTCCCATGTCTCCTCGTACGATTTTCATGGCTTTACACTCAAGACCGAAAGCTTCCTTGAATTTCGGATCATAATAACGAGAAGCCCCGCGCCAGCCCAACATCGGATTTTCTTCATGCGGTTCATATAAATTACCACCAACGAGCGTACGATATTCGTTTGTTTTAAAATCAGAGAAACGAATAATAACTTTGTGCGGATAAAATGTCGCGCCAATTTTAGCAATTCCTAAAGCAAGTTTTTCAATATAATATTCTCTCTTGTCCTTATATAAAGGCGTTAGATTTTCAATCTCTTTTAATACCTTATTTATGACAGAAGTTTTTTTACCTTCCTTTAATTTTTTGTAATCAATCAATGCATTCGGGTGAAGACGAATATGGGAAGCGATTATAAACTCCAATCTGCCCAGTCCTACTCCTTCTGCCGGAAGATGATAACTCTTAAAAGCTTCGTCTGGAGAACCGATATTAACCATAATTTTTGTTGTTGGTTGTGGTATTTTATCCAAATGATGTTCTTTTATTTCAAAAGGAATAATACCTTCATATACGTTGCCAACCTGACCCCCTGAGGAATCCACTGTTACGTCTTGTCCGTTCTTCAGCGCTTTAGTCGCATTATTTGACCCCACAATGCAAGGAATACCAAGCTCCCGAGATACAATAGCCGCATGAGAAGTGCGTCCGCCTTTGTCCGTTACAATAGCGCTCGCAATTTTCATAATTGGTTCCCAGTCAGGGTCGGTAATTTCTGTTACCAATACCTCTCCCTTCTTAAATACACTTATATTCTTTGCGCTTTTTAAAATTCGAACCTTGCCATTGCCAATTTTTGAACCGACGGCAATACCGCTTACTAATACTTTGCCGGATTTTTTTAGTTGATATTCTTTCAGAACATTCTTATCTTCTCCAGAACGAACTGTCTCAGGACGCGCTTGTACAATGAAAAGTTCCCCTGTTTTTCCGTCTTTGGCCCACTCAATATCCATTGGCTGATAATGACCGTGTTTTTTTGAAAAATATTTTTCTATTTCCAGACACCATTTTGCCAGCTTCACAACTTCTTCATCCGTCAGACAAAATTTTTGCTGGTCTTGCGCTGAAACTTTTTCCTGCTTAGTACCTTCTTTTGCATAAACAAGTTTTATGTTTTTCTTGCCGATATTTTTTCCAACGAACGGATTTTTGACGCTATTTTCCAACGTTGGTTTAAAAATAATAAATTCATCGGGAATGACTTTTCCTTGCACGATAAATTCACCGAGACCATAGATGCCGTTTATAACAATAACTTTATCAAAACCCGTTTCCGTATCAATGGTAAACGCCACACCTGAAGATGCAAGGTCGGAACGCACCATACGTTGAATACCGACAGAAAGAGCTGCATCAAAATGCGAGAATCCTTTGTCCACGCGATAAGAAATAGCTCGGTCGGTAAAAAGCGAAGCAATACATTTTTTTATCGCAATCAGCACATTATCAATACCGCGTATGTTGAGATAAGTTTCTTGCTGTCCAGCAAAAGAGGCGCCCGGAAGGTCTTCCGCTGTCGCTGATGAACGAACTGCAACATCCGTGTCCTTGCCATATTGATTTTGCAACTTTTGATACGCTTCGGCGGTTACATTTTTAAAATCCTGAGGTAAGGTGGCTTTCAAAATTTCCTCGCGAACTTTTTTCCCGCGAATTTGAAGATTACGGATGTCCTTCGTGTTGAGATCGGAAAGAATTTCCTTGATTTTATTATCAAGACCTGTTTCTTTAAAAAAATGACGGTAAGCATCTGCCGTCAGAGCGAATCCATTTGGTATATTTACACCAAGTGGTACAAGATTGGAATACATTTCTCCCAACGCAGCATTTTTTCCGCCCACCGACGGTACATCCGCAATCCCCACCTCGCTATACCATTTTACAAAATTTTCTGTCTTTTCTTCTGCCATAATAATTAAAATTTTACGCTAATGATAAATTCATAATTTGTATTAACCTTTTATATTTTACCATTCTTTCGGCTTTTTGTGGAGAACCGGCTTTTAATCCAAAACAGTTAAAAGCATAAGCCAGGTCGGCGATAAAATCATCATCCGTCTCTCCGCTTCGATGGCTTACAATAAGTTCTATGCCATTTTCTCTGGCTAATTTCATTGTCTCCAGGGTCTCAGTTAACGTGCCGATCTGATTTGGTTTGATAATCATCGCATTAATACTGCCGTCTTCTATCGCTTTTTTAAGAAGTAAAACGTTGGTAACAGTTAAATCGTCCCCCACCACCAAAAGGCCTTTATTTTCTTCTTTTAATTTTTTAAAACCATCAAAGTCCTCCTCATCAAATGGGTCTTCAATGAAAAATAAATTAAATTCTTTAACTAAACAATCATAAATACTCATTAGTTCTTCTTTTGAAACATCTTTTCCGTCAACTTTATACTTTTCATTACTATAAAAAGATGATGCCGCTACATCGAGAGCCAATCGAATTTTATCTTGTAAATTATTTTGCTTTATGGCCTCACTTAGACACAGAAAAGGTTTTCTTATATCGCTTATTTTTGGCGCCAGACCTCCCTCATCACCCAAAACGATAGAATCTTCGCCCAAATCTCTTATTATTATTTTTTTCAGGGTATTTTGTATTTTAATCCCAATATCAACCGCCTCAGCAACATCTTCAGTATCGGGCACAATATGGTATTCCTGAAAAGTTAAATAATTATTAGCGTGTTTGCCACCTTCAAGCAAATTCATAAAAAGATACGGTGCTTTGCGTGAGGGTTTTATTTCCGCCAGTGTTCGCAAATATTCAAAAATTTCTTTTTCGGAAACCTTGGCTGCAACTTTTGCGCAAGCGATACTAACGCCAATCATAGAATTACCGCCCAAATTGCTTTTACTGGCGGTGTTATCCAATTCAATCATAATCCTGTCTATTTCTTTTTGATTTAAAATATCTTTGCCGATTAAAACAGGAACGATAATTTTGTTTATTTTATCTATAGCTCTCTTGACACCCTTGCCGTCCTCATCTCTTAATTCGTGCGCCTCGTGAATACCTGTGCTTGCCCCAGAAGGTACGGAAAAACTGCCCGATCTATCGCCAACCCAAACCGTCACCTTTATTGTCGGATTTCCCCGCGAATCTTTTATTTCTTCTGCTGTAATTTTGGTAATTTTATTCATTATTTTTTCGTCAGTAAAATCATAAGGTCGGAAACATTGGCGCCGGTGGGACCGGTGATAATCATATCCCCTGTTTTTTGGAAAAAATTATAAGAATCAAAACGATCCGAATAATCATTAACATCCAAACCCAATTCTTCTACCTTTTTCATTGTATTTTTATCCACTATCGCTCCCGCGATATCGCTGTTATCCATACCATCAGACGCAAGTGATATAAAAACAGAATTTTCATTAATCATTTTATTCTTTATCACCTCCAGTCCCATATGAAGATTTCTTCCTCCTTTCCCTGCATTTTTGGGGACAACAATACTTGGTTCGCCGGCAGCTAGAAAAACGGAGCCGGAGAAGAGTTTTTGAATGGTCTGGCCGGGATAGGGACCCGGAGAACCGAGGACCTGAGAAAACTCTTCTCCGGCTCCGTCTAGACCGGAGAATATTTTCTTAATCGCCTCGTTAACTTCATCATACAACTCGGTTGAAATTATCTTGGTTTCCAAACCAAACTCCTTTCCCTTTTTTGCCATCGCTTCCACGGCAGTTTTATTTGAAATAAGAATAAAATTATAAACTTTTTCAAAATATTTATCTTCTTTCGGTGTTTCAATTAAATCAAATTCTCCTAAATTATTTTCGGTAATAATTTTCTGAGCATCGGCGATAGTGGTTTTATCTTTATAGGTCGGACCGGAAGCCACTTCGGTAAAATTGTCGCCGGGTACATCCGAAAAAATAAGTCCGATTACTGTGGCCGGATAGGCAATTTTGGCCAAACCGCCACCTTTCAGCAGGGAAAGATGTTTTCGAATCGTATTGATTTCGGTTATTGTCTTGCCCGTTTTTAAAAATGCATCATAAAGTTTTATTTCTTGTTCACATTCACTTTGAGTGGGACACAATAAAGCCGAACCTCCGCCGGAAACAACCGCAATAATAAGGTCATCTTTGCTTGACTGGTCTACTATACTATATATCTTTTTCCCGGCTTCAACATTTATTTTGGATGGTTTAGGATGTGTGCCGACAAAAGTTTCAATATAATCGCAACTGACCTTCTGGAGTCCAATGACCACGCCCTCTTTTATCTTGGATCCTAAAATCTTTTCCAAGGCTAAAGCTCCATGACAAGAAGATTTGCCAAAACCGACGACTTTTATTTTTTTAAAATTGTCCAAAGAAAAATTTTTATCCCCAATGGACAAAACATTATTTTCTAATTTGATAGAATTCAATATTGCCCCTTCCGTATCAATAGCATCCAGTCCGGACTTTATTATTTCCAGTGTTATTTTACGATTTTCCGTCGTTGCCAATTCAGCAAAATTTTTAATCCAACTTTTTTGCATCTTTACATGACTAAATTAATTGGCAAATTAGAAATGAAACCTTGAATATTGGCAACTGTCGTTTGCATAATTCTCATCTCAGCTTCTTTGGTGTCAAAAGCAATATGCGGAGTCATAATAACATTGGACATTTCAAGCATGGGAATGGTGTCTCCTTTTTTTAACCCTCTTTCTCCTTCCAAAACATCAAGTCCCGCGCCAGCGACAGTTCCATTGCGCAAAGCAGAAATAAGCGCTTCAGTCTCAATAAGTTCCCCACGGGCAGTATTTATCAAGTATGCGCCATTCTTTAATAAAGAAATATTTTCTTTATTAATCAGGTGATGATTTTCTTTGGTATAAGGAGCATGCAAGGTGACAATATCAGACTGCGCTAAAACCTCTGGCAGGGTTTTATATATGAAATTATTTTCTTTGGCAAAAACCAAATCCGGATATAAATCATAAGCCAAAACATTCATATTAAAACCATGCGCAATGTGAATTACATTTTTCCCGATTTTACCGGTACCGATGACTCCAAGTGTTTTCTTGTCCAGATCAAAACCTTGTAAGTTTTCTGATATAGAATAATCTCCATTTTCTTTTAGGGAGCGGCTCGCTTCTCGGATTTTCCTCGATAAGGTTAAAAGCAAAACAAAAGTAAATTCCGCTACTGTTTCTGAACCATAAGCTGGCACATTGGAAACTTTTATTCCCTTGGTATTTGCATAAGCCACATCAATATGGTCAAAGCCGGTTGAACGCGTAGCAATCAACTTTAAATTTGCCAATGAGTCAATAATTTCTTTACTAATTACAGAGTTGGTGAAACCCGATATAATATCAGCGTCTTTTGCCATATTCACATTATCCAAACTGAGTTTTTCTTCGTAAAAAACAATTTCCCCGCCAGTTAGAGCCTGGCTAAAAAAAGCTTGTTGCTTTTTCGGTATTTCAAAAAATGCTATTTTCATCCCGTTATTATATCATTATTTAAATAAATTCCGAAAGAAAGAAAGAAAGCCCGAAGAAGGGGCTGTTTTTGGAGCTACGGGCGGATTTTTGTCTTCTACTACCACAATCATCTCCTCTCCCTCTTTGGCCAAACCGAGATTTTCTCGAAAAACTTTTTCTTTGCCTTGGTCTGTTTTTAAACTATTTATTTCGGATGAGTAATTTTCTTTTTGCTGTTTTAATGCGACAACTTTATCTTCAACTATTTTTTTGTTTTTACTGGTTTCTTCCATTTTACTCCAAAAGCCTAAAATATTCCAAACAAAAATCAATATTAAAATTCCCAAAAGTATTAAAACAGGCCTTGATTGCACTATGTTTCTCCATACTCTTTTTTGTTGAAAATTTATCATAAATATGATACGTTAAGTATATGCTTTTCAATAAAAAACATCAAAAGAAAATTCAGGTCGCTTGGGCGGTAGTCAGCGTATTGATTATTATCAGTATGATATTATTATACTCTCCGATTTTTAGGTAGAAATCTCCATTTTCCCCCACCCCAGGGATAGGGGAATTCCCCTATCCCTGGGGTGGGGGGCTTATTGTTTGTCTCCAGTGCGCATCATTTTTAAAAACACATCTTGGGGAATATTAACTCTTCCTTTTTCCTTCATTTTCTTTTTTCCCTTCTTTTGTTTCTCGCGAAGTTTCATTTTGCGAGTAATGTCGCCTCCATACATATGCTGAGTAACATCTTTTTTCATACCGGAAAGAGTGCGAGAAGAAATGATACGTCCGAGCGCTTTGCCTTGAATTTTTAAAGTGAACATCTGTCGAGGCAGAAGACTCTTTAGTTTTTCAACTGCTTTCTCGGCTTCTTCTTCCGCTCTCTTTTTAGAAACAACCCTAGAAAAAGCCGGCACGATTTCATCGGCAACCAAGAGATCTAATCTGGTAACATTCGCTTCACGCATTTCCCCTATTTCATAAGATACAGAGCCATAGCCGGATGAAGTGCTTTTTAATTCATCAAAGAAATTTCGCATAAGCTCGCGCAGAGGCATTTTAACGGATAGAGTTGAACGATTATCTCCAAAATTCTCCGTGTCGCCAACTTCTCCCTCATGATCAAAAAGAAGTTGCATAATATTACCGACATATTTTACCGGGGTAATGATTTTCAAGTTTACCCAAGGTTCAAATACGGCCTCTATGTTTCCATCGTCCGGGAAAAAATATGGAGAATAAACTTTAATTCTCTTACCCGCTTGCCCTGAGCTGGTCGAAGGGTTTTTCATTAAAACTTCATAAGTAATGGAAGGTGTGGTAATAACTAATTGTAAATTAAATTCGCGTTTCAACCTTTCCGTAATGATTTCCAAGTGAAGCATTCCCAAAAATCCGCACCTAAATCCCCTACCCAGCGAGCCTGAAGATTCCTCTTCATATGAGAAAGCTGAATCGGAAAGCTTTAATTTTCCCAAGGCAAGCTTTAATTCCGCAAAATCATCCGCATTCTCCGGAAAAACCGAAGCCCAGACCACCGGCATTGGCTGCATATAGCCCTCAAAAGCCGGTAAGGGATTTTTAAACATGGTGATAGTATCCCCAACCGACGCAATGCCTGGCTTCTTTATACCGGTGATAATATAACCTGTTTCTCCCGAAGAAAGAAAATCTCCCGGTGTTTCTTCCGGTGAGAAAGTTCCGACTTCCAGAGCAGTAAATTTTTCGCCCGAGACCGCAAAAATTAAACTGTCGCCTTTAGCCACTCTGCCGTCAAATACCCGCACAAAAACTATTACTCCCCGATGATTTGAATATTTAAAATCAAAAACAAGAGCTCGTAAATTATTATCGTCGGGATATGTTGCTTTTGGTTCCGGTGTGCGTCTAATGACTTCTTGTAAAAGATTTTCCACCCCCCCTCCGGTACGCCCGGAAACCAACAAAATCTCATCCGGATTGCATTTTAAAAGTTTCACAACCTCTTCTTTTACCTCATTTATCCGAGCAAGGGGAGAATCAATCTTGGAGAGCACAGGAATGATTTGTTTGCTCCCGTTATTGCCTCCTAAACGCGCCATAGCGAGTGTTGTAAGCGTTTGTGCCTGCACCCCTTGAGTTGAGTCTATGAGTAAAATAGAACTCTCTACGGCCTTTAAAGCGCGAGATACTTCATAAGAAAAATCTATATGCCCCGGGGTGTCAATCAAGTTTAATATGTATTTTTCTCCATGGAAAACATACTCCATCCTAACGGGCTGCATTTTGATAGTAATTCCTCGTTCGCGTTCAAGATCCATAGAGTCCAGCACTTGATTACGCATTTTACGCATTTCTATGGTATGCGTAATTTCAAGCATTCTATCAGCTAAGGTACTTTTGCCGTGGTCTATGTGCGCTATAATACTGAAGTTTCGTATGTGTTTTAAATCCATTGAATTAAATTGCGTTTTTAAATCCTCCTGCTTGGAGATCCCATAATTTTTTATAGAGTCCATCTTTTTTATTTACAAGTTCTTCATGAACCCCATCCTCAATAATCCTCCCTTTTTTTATCACAATTATTCTATCCATTTCTCGAATAGTTGAAAGTCGATGTGCAATAACAATTGTTGTCTTTCCTTTAATAAGTGTATGTAGTGCATCTTGAATTAAGGATTCGGAATGAGAATCAAGTGAGGAAGTTGCCTCGTCAAGAATGAGAATTGGAGAATTTTTAAGAATAGCTCGAGCTATGGCAACACGTTGACGTTCCCCGCCCGAAAGTTTTATTCCACGCTCTCCAACATAAGTTTCATAACCGTATGGCAATGCCTTGATAAATTCATCACAATGTGAAAGATGAGCTGCAATTAAAACTTCTTCATTGGTTGCATCACGCCTACCATAACGAATATTTTCCAATAAAGTGCGATGAAAAAGTATCGGATCTTGAGGAACAAAAGATATTTGTTCACGAAGGTTTTGTTGGGAAATTTTACTAATATCAACCCCGTCAATGATAATTTGACCCTTCGTCAGATTAAACAACCTCATTAAAAGACGGACAAAAGTTGTTTTTCCAGCACCAGAGGATCCAACAATGGCGACTTTCTGCCCTGAGGGTATTGTTAAAGAAAAGTTATCTAATACTTTATTATTATTATTTTTGTAAACATACGTTACGTTATTAAAAATAACTTCTCCTTTTTTTATATTTTCAGCATTTTCTGTCACCTTATCAACAATTTCATAGGGCGTATTAAGGATAAGGGACATTTCTTGTGCATCAGCAAAACCATCATAAAAAGTACGAACAATACCGGCAAAACTCCACAAATTCTCAATTAAACGAATCATGTAACTTTGAAGCAATACTATAACCGGCAAAGTAATAATAGCGAGCCGCCAATCATTAATAGCTAACCAGAAAATAATAAACTCAATAGCCACTGAATAAAAACTCTGGATAGCACTAAGTCCCTCCCATAAATACCAATTAAAAACGGTCGCTTTTTGCTGTTTTTGTATCGTCTCCCCTGTGCGATTTTGTTCATATGAGTGTCCGGTAAAAATCTGAATTGAAGAATGGTTGCCAATAGAATCAGCCAAAACTCCCACTGTCCTAGTATCAGCTAAAGCAGAAATGATATCATATTTGAGTTTATATCGAGTATAAATGAGAGCTGTTAATAAAAATACAACACAAAAGATTCCCAGGATATAAGCATACTTGGGAAGTAATGTATAAATGGCAATAACCGTACCGATACTTCGAACAATAAGTGGTAATCCGTCAGAAATCATTTTATCAGTCAATTTTTCAAAAGCGCGGGCATATTTATTTATTTTTTGAGTTAAGGATCCGCTAAAATTATTTGCAAAAAAAGAATGAGAGTGGCCGATCATATATGAAAAAGCTTGTTTTCGAAGACCTGCCATTACTCCCGATTCAAAATAGGAAAGAGAAAATCCAGAAATTCTCCTAATAACCCAACGAAGCAGGTTTAGCATCAATATTAAAATAATTATTGATTTAGCAACTGAAATAATAGCAAAATTATTGGTATTTAAAACATTCCAAAGTTTTAAATATTGAAGAGGTATATAGACATCTAAAGCGGAGGCAATTATCGTAAAAACAATAATCGTAAAAAAAGACACCTTAAAATGTCTAATTACTTGCCAAAAATATTTAATCACCAGTTTGCGGTGCAAATTTGAATATTCTTTATCCATATGAAACAAAAAAAGGGACTAATTTAATTATGTCCAACTTTTATTATACCACATAAAACTAAAAATATTAAATTTAAAGCTCTTCCTGGGACGGGGCGATAACTTTTGCGCGCCAGAACTTGGTCGTAAGAGTTTTTATAATATCTTTCAATTCCTCGCTCTTCAGCAGATACAAAACCACAACGGCGGAGGTTATGCCTAGAATTCCGGAAATAAAGCCTTGCAAGAAAACTCCCCAGAATGTGGTCGTGCCAAAAACCGGTGAAAGAATGTTGAGACTTAAGTAAGACACCAGCCCTAAGAAAAACGAGGCGCCCAAGCTTTGAAAAAAGGTTTTTGTGATAAAAGATTCATCAGGCATAAAATCTTTCTTCACAAAAACCCAATGTAAAATAAAATTCAAAATGGTTCCGATGGAATATGCCAGCGGAAGCATCAATACTTCAGTGCCCGGGATATCATTCACTTTAAGCAATGATTCCATAAAATAGCGGAATAAAAGCATATTTTCAAAAAGATGTATAAGTATATAAGACAAAATTATAATTAAAATGGAACAGAAAAGATTCACTATCAGCGGGCGCCGGGTGTTGCCGGTTGCATAATAAGAGCGAGACAGCAAAGTAATCATCCCTTGGGCGAGGATTGAAACAGAAAAAATTGCGAGACCAGCCGCCACTAGACGAGTATTATCCCAAGAAAAAGATCCGGAACCGAGTATCACGCGCACGATTTGCGCCCGAAGCACGATAAAAAGAAATATTACGGGAATGGACCAAAAAACTATTGCTCGCGCCGCTACCTTTAAATGTTTTTTAAATTCATCCTTTTTACCGCCAGAAAAAGATTTAGCTAAAGTCGGAAAAGCCGCTACCGCATAAGATATGCCGATGATATTAAGCGGTACTGATTGAAGATTGAATGAAAAATTAAAGACAGAAATAGAGCCGCTTTTCAAAAACGAAGCCAGGGCGATAATGCTAATAAGGGCAATGTTATTAAAAGCCAAACCCAAAGTACGGGGGAGCGAAGTTAAGGCTATGGTTTTAATATCTTTAAAGTTAATAGAGAATGAAAATTTTGGCGTAAATCCGCAATTATGCGATGCTAAAGCTTGTATTCCAAAATGCATGAGGGCGCCCAGCGCGACCCCGAGCGCCAACCCAGAAATTCCAAAAATCGGATAAAGAAATATAACACCGATAATAATTCCAAAATTATAAAAAATCGGGCTTAAGGAATAAATGAAGAATTTATGAAAAAGTTGGGTGACTGTGCCAAAAAGATTTGAAAGACCCATTAAAATCGGCGAAAGCAGCATTATTCGTGAAAGTAAAATTACCTTTGCTTGATACAGCGGAGTGAAACCCGGGGCGATAAAAAACACCAAATTAGGCATCAGGAAAAATGCAATCAGGGCAACCAAAACCATCAAAGAAAAGAAAACAGTGAAAATATCGTTTAAATATTTGCGCGCTTCGTCGGTCACTTTTTCTCCATCCATTCGGGCAATAATAAAGGGAATTATTACGGTAATGGAGGCCAGCGACGCTATGCAAATGAAAATGAGGTCCGGTACGCGGAAAGCCGCATAGTAAGCATCAAGTGAGGAAGAAGGTCCTATAAAGTGCGCGATGGAACGATCGCGGAAAAGCGCCAAAATTTGAGAGAGTAGGGTAAAACAACCCAAAAGGAGCGCGGCTTGATTTATGCTGCCAGATTCTTTAGTAAAAATTCTTAGAATTTTCTCCATCCGTTACTTGATTTATTTTTTAGATTTACTAGGGGTGGGAGTAGGAGCAGGGGTTGTTGATGCAGGATTACTCAATGAGTTTACATATTGTATTAAATTTTTATCGGTCGGAGCAAGAGAAAGGGCGGCTTGCGCGTAGGAAAGCGCTCCGCTATTATTACCCTCACTTTTTTCTATTTGGGAAAGAGTAATCAGGGCATCAATATAATCTTGTTTAAGAAAAAGAGCTTCGTTTGCATAATCTTTCGCATCTTTAACCTTTCCATCAACAAATAACGCGCCTGCTATAGCAAGCTTGAGGCCTGGATTTAACGGATTTAGACTAGAAGCAGTTTGATAAGCTAGAACAGCTTTACTGTAAGCATCCTTGACCCCGAGCGAACCGACTGCCTGATATACAGAACCGAGCAATTGAAAGTTTAGATAATTTGACGGGTCATATGCCGCCGCCATTTGCGCGCTGTTTACGGATTGATCGAAGCTGGCTTGCAAATCCGCCTTATCTGCATCGGATAATGTTGAACCTTTGCTGGCTATAGAATTTAATTTTACAAGATATATCTGCGAGTAAGTGCGCAAATATAAATCATTTGAATATAGGGAGAGAGCCTTGTTGATATAATTTTCAGCTACCGGTTCCGTTGATGCAGAAATCGCCTTTCCAAAATACGAAACAGAAGTAAAGCGCTCTATATATTTAAATGAAGTAGCGACGGAAAAGATCACTAAAAGAATTAGAACGAGTATGGAGAAAAAACTTTTTCTGTGGTCGTTCAAGAATGATATTGATATTTCCCTATTTGAACTGGAAGCAGCCAGTCCGATGAATACTCCCGTAAAAGCAAGCGACAGCAAAAATATTACTGTTCCGGTGGAATAAAAGAACGAGGAAACAAATAGATAAAGAGACAGCACAAAAAACGCCATCATTTCCCAATTTACCCCGTTTTTAATACTGGAAAATACCGATTTCACGCCGATAACCAAAAATAAAATGAAGAAAATAAGCCAGGCAAGAATACCAAAATAGCCGGTGGTGGCGGTCAAAGTGGGCAATAACCCGGAACCCGAAACAAAAGAAACATCCCAGAATTGAGTATTGTTTATAATAGCGGGTTTATACATTGACCAGGCTTCTCCAAATCTGTTCGGACCGATACCAAAAACAGGATATTTGGCAAGTACTCCCTTTGTTATAGACATAGTAGCTCCTAAAGAAGGACTGACTTCAGTATTTGATATCTGAAGGCGGCTTGGAATAAAACCTCCGATAATCTGTCCTGACATAAAAAACAACAAAGCTATCATCACAACAACGAAGGAAACCATGGGAAAATGCCTCTTTTCTCCTTCATTTCCGCTTTCTTGGAAAGTGGTTGAGACTTTGTAAACAAAAATAATCAAACCAGAAACTCCAAGAAGCACCCAAACCAACGAAAAGTTTACAGAAGCTGCCAATAGTATTGAAAGTAAAATGAATATTTCCAGTAAAAGTTTTTCTATTTTAGAAATTGGAAAAAATTCAATCACCAAAAGAAACATCAGACCGGAAAATCCGGCAAAAAGTCCCAGCGCGTTCCAAGACCCCAAAACATTTCCTGTTTTACCGGCTAAAATTCCCAATGACAGAATTGTGGGCATAAATAAACGGGCGCCTTGGAAAATTAAAACAAAAGCTGAAGACAGTATTGTTCCGAGTAAAACTGTTTTTGCTTGTTGGGGAGTCCGAAAAACAACGGAGGACATAAGCATCAAAACAAAACCGGAAAAAATAAACCAGAAACTGCCAATGTCAAACATGGTACCGAACAAAGATACTTGGGGGTTCTTGGAAAAAAGAGATGAGAGAAGAAAAACCAAAGCTATGCCAAACCCCGACATCAATAACCAAGATCTGGGAAAAACTATTTTACCGTCGGAAAATCTGGCTATTGCCCAAAAAACCACGCAGGCTGCAAGTCCTAAAACTAAAAGCAGTCCCTTGGAAATTTCAACTGGAATATTAGTAAAAGGCAAAGAAAAAAGCGGCAACAATACGACAACTAAAAATAATGATAAAAAAGAAAGCCTATCAAATATATTTGAACGCATAAACCTTATTATACTATAAGTTAATAAAAAAACGCAAGCAAAGAAGCTATAAAACTATGTTGATAAGTCTATTTTTAACATAAATAATTTTTTTCGCATCTCTACCGGCCAGATACCTCAAAACAGCTTCATTCGCGAGGGTTTTTTGCTTTATTATCTCTTCATTATCATCCACTTGTATCATTATTTCCGCCCTAACTTTTCCATTTATCTGAACTGCAATTTTTATTTCTTCGTCTTTTATCAAATTCTCATCCCATTTTGGCCAGCTTGAAAGATGAATAGAATCTTTGTGTCCCAAATTAAACCAAATTTCCTCCGCAATGTGCGGAGCAAATGGCGAGAGAAGTTTCAGAAATTTTTCGTATGCATCTTGCGATATAGAATCAGACTTGCCGACTTCATTGATAAAAATCATCAGAGTTGAAATAGCAGTATTGAATTTCATTTCTTTAATATCTTCCGTTACTTTTTTTATTGTTTTATTAAGCGTGGTGTCAAAGGCAGTCTTTGACACTTTCGTTTGCAAATTCCACGCGCGCTCTAGAAATCTCCTTGCCCCAATAATGCTTTCCGTAGACCAAGCGACCGATTGGCTGAACGGCCCCATAAACATTTCATAGATGCGCAATGTGTCCGCTCCGTATGTTTTCACGATCTCGTCGGGATTAATCACATTGCCGAGAGATTTGGACATTTTCACTCCCCCTTCGCCTAAAATCATTCCGTGTGAAGTGCGCTTTTTATATGGCTCGGTTGTAGGCACAAGTTTTAAATCAAAAAGAAATTTATGCCAAAAACGCGAATATAAAAGATGGAGTGTCGTATGCTCGTTGCCTCCATTATACCAATCTACTGGTGTCCAATATTTTAAATTTTTCTTATCGGCAAAATATTTTTTATTTTTCGGATCCGTATAGCGGAGATAATACCAGCTGGAACCCGCCCAATTGGGCATTGTATCGGTTTCGCGCTTGGCTTTGCCTTGACACTTGGGGCATTTTATATTAACCCATTTTGCAATATTGGCGAGCGGGGATTTCCCGCTGTCCGTTGGTTGATAATTTTTTACTTTCGGGAGCTCTACCGGCAAATCTTTTTCCGGTACTGGTATCCAGCCGGCATTTTCCTTGCCCGCCGAAGCCTTGGCGCAGGCGGGACAAAAGACGACCGGTATCGGTTCTCCCCAATATCGCTGACGCGAAAATACCCAATCACGAAGCTTGAAAGTGGTTTTTTCTTTCCCGCCGACAAATTTTATGATTTCTTTTTTTGTTTTTTCGGAATCCATGCCATCAAATTTCCCGGAATTTATAAGAATTCCTTCTCCAGTAAAAGCATAACCATCGTTTAAAAAATATTTCCAAGATGCTTTATCATCCGGAATATTTACAATATCCTCCACTTGCTCGTATGGTATCCATTTAAACTCATGAGAATCTTTGGTAAAATATTCATCTTCTATTATTTCAACTTTTTCAGGACTGACCAGATCAAAGACTAAGGTATGCACATGGACAGTTCTATTCACATCTTTATGCGCAGCAAAAAACCGCGCTTGAGTTTCAAAAGGAATTTTTTTAACAAATTTGACATTAGAATATCCTGTTTCTTCTTTTATTTCACGAATAGCCGTTTCTAATTCTTTCTCTCCTTCTTCTATTCCCCCTATTATAAAATTTATAGGATTATTGCCTTTCCATTTCTCCCCTTTAAGAAACATAACAAGAACTGTTTTCTTTTTTGGATCTCGTAATATTATATGTACTACGTTTCTGTTTGTATTTTTTTTATCGGGATGTGGAGGATTTCTATCATCGAGATTATCGGGCATAATCACCTGCTTAATCTCCAGATTATATTTCTTCGCAAATTCAAAATCCCGTTCATCGTGCGCCGGCACCGCCATTATCGCCCCGGTGCCATAGTGCGGAAGAACGTAATCAGCTATCCATATCGGAATTTCCTCGCCTGTCGCAGAATTAATTGCCTTAATTCCCTTTAATTCTACCCCTGTTTTTGTTTTATTTTCGGCTGTCCGTTCAATATCCGTTCTGTTTCGATTGGCTGCGATATATTGCAACACTTCATTCCAATTAGAAATTTGCGCTTTAAATTTTTGAACCAATTCATGCTCCGGCGCCAGCACTAAATAGGTCGCCCCGAAAATAGTGTCCGGACGCGTAGTAAATACTTTCACATTTTCCCCTATCCCAGGGATAGGGGAAACTATTTTGAACTCGATTTCCGCCCCTTCGCTTCTGCCTATCCAATTCCTCTGCGCCAATTTTATCTGCGGAAGATAGTCAACCTTATCTAAATCTTTGTCCAGCCGGTCCGCATATTTGGTAATCGCGAGCATCCACTGTTCTTGCTCTCTTTTTTCTACCGGAGTCCCGCACCGTTCGCAGTATCCACCAATGACTTCTTCGTTCGCTAGACCGATTTTATCCTTTGGGCACCAATTTATCGCAATTTTAGCCTTATATGCCAAGCCTTTTTTCAAGAACTGTAAAAATATCCATTGCGTCCATTTATAATATTTTGGATCGGTGGTGTTTATTTCTCGCGACCAGTCAAAAGATATACCGAGAGATTTTATTTGTCGGCGAAAAGTATTACTATTTTTTTTAGTGACAACCCGCGGATCCTGGCCGGTTTTTATCGCATAATTCTCTGTCGGCAGACCAAATGCATCCCAACCGATGGGGTAAAGCACATTAAAACCTTCCATTCTTTTTTTTCTGGAAATAATATCCATACCGATATACGGACGCGGGTGACCGACATGAAGCCCGTCGCCGGAAGGATAGGGAAATTCAATCAAGCTAAAATATTTCGGTTTTTTTGAAAAGTCCTTAGCTTGATATGTTCGTTTTTTCTCCCAAATAGCCTGCCATTTTTTCTCTATCTTTTTATGATCGTATTCTTTCATCTGCTTCCATATTACCTAAAAGACGGGATATTTGCAAAATATTTTATCTTACCGGCGCTGGTTTGGAATATATGTTTGGATTTATGGTTTGTTTAAAACAATACTGGCCTGCCGGATGTGCCCAGGTGGTAATTCCATCATAGGAATATGAATAAATAGTAGGAGTTGGGGAATTTTTATCATCTGATGCTTTATTGAAATCCGCACATAATTTATAACCTTTATCATCACCTGCTTTATAATATTCATAGGGCTTGTTTGTCTGTCGGTCAACCTTTTGAGTAATATAATAATTTCCATTTGACATTTCTTCAATAGTATTCGGCAGAGTTCCTTTATTTGCATAATAATTTGTAATTTGACCATTTATACTTTGCAAATCATTTACCTTTTGTTGGTCATATTTCAATAATTGTTGCGTTCGGGGCGAACCAAGAACAGAAAATCCCCAAATAATAGAACTCAATATTACGATAAGAGAAACACCCAGCCAAATTTTTCGCGACCTTGACGTTAATTTGTTTCTAATATCAGAAATGTAGTAAAGGAAAACAATAAGTATAACCACAAAAACAGAAAGGATTTTCAACAAAAATCCAGTGGTCAATTCTTGCCCATCAATAAAATAATAAAGAACCGTGACTAAGTCCCCGGCCAAAGTCAGCCCGGCGACGAAAAGCGTTATATACGTCAGCCACCTGCGAATACTAAGATTTTTTTTCTCTGGTTCTACCACATAACTCCTTTCCATAAACCACATCAATAATATAAAAATCGGGAAAAATATAATAAGCGTAGCAACAGGCATACTTATAGACTGGCTTCCATAATAATTATATCCATTTGTAATCTGCGGATAGGCGTTATTAATAACCGTAAATAAAAGATTTAATAAACTAATAACTACGGTATAAAGCGCGACAATAGCACCTAAATTTATAAAAAAATCTTTAGCGCTTGTTTTTAAACTAACTTGATTTTGTGTTTGATTTGGTTCCATATTGTTTATATTACGATTAATAAAAAATGCGACTACGCCTATTATTATAATAATGAGAATAACTACAATCATATCAAATATTTATAAAATTACAATTAAATTATACACTCCAAACGGCCGTGTTGGCAAGCGGAATAAGGCGATTATTGGATTTTTCTAGCACGCAAAGTTCCCCTTGTTCTATATCCCCTTTAAAATCTTTCATTATTTCGGATAAGGCGTACCCTAAAGAAAGCGAAGAAGAATCAATCGCGTAAGAAGTCAAAATAACGAAAAGGGGCTTGTCGCTTAGAATTTTACGTACTTGAGAAAGAAGCTTCGGCAACATTTCTTCAATTTTCCAAATTTCTCCTTTGGGTCCTCGGCCGAATTTTGGCGGATCCATTATTACGCAATCATATTTATTGCCTCTTTTTTCTTCACGCTCCAAAAACTTGATAGCATCGTCCGCAATAATCCGCATAGGCAATTTGCCAAGTCCTGAAATTTCCTGATTCTCTTTCGCCCAGATGAGGGTTTGCTTGGAAGCGTCCAAATGCGTCACCTCCGCGCCAGCGCGAAGCGCAAAAAGACTTGCCACTCCGGTGTAGCCGAAAAGATTCAAGAACTTTACTTTTTTTCCGCCAGAGGCGGATCCACCTTGGGCGGAAATTTTCTTCTCTATGAAATCCCAATGAGCCGCTTGTTCCGGAAAAAACTTCAAATGTCGAAAAGGGGTGGGCGAGGCAAAAAATTTAATATCTTTATATGACATTTCCCATTTCGGCTCGATTTTACCGTTCATTTTCCACCCGCCTCGACTCGTGTTACTCATCGACGCGAGGCGGGCCCGCTTATCCTTGGCGCCCTGTTTTGAAGTCCAGAATTTGCCATCGGCTTTATTCCATTCTTCCGCTGAAAAAGTTTTCGGCCAGATAGCATCCTCGTAAGGGCGTACAAAAATATATTTGCCGAACTTTTCCAGCTTCTCTCCTTCACCCGTATCTAGAAGTTCATAATCGGCCCAATCTTTAGAACAAAAAATTTTAATTTTATTTTCCATAATTAAATTAAAAATTCTATCACATCACCGTCTTTAACGATATATTCTTTTCCCTCTGTTCGCACTAATCCTTTAGAACGAGCAACTGCATACGAACCGCAATCTAATAAATCTTTCCAATTAATTACCTCTGCACGGATAAATTTTTCTTTAAAGTCATTGTGAATAGCACGACCTGCAACCGGCGCAGTAGAATCACGACGAACTGTCCAAGCCCGCGATTCATCTTCGCCAGTGGTAAAAAAAGTAATCAGGCTTAACAAATCATAACCGGCTTTAATGAGATTATCCAATCCCGCGCCAAAAATAGGGTCAATTTCTATGTACGGACCCGGAAGTTTGGAAATGAAATCTTTTTTTACATTTTCAGCTATTTCGGAAGTATTTAAAACATAAAGCGTTGGCTTTTTAATCCCGGCCAGTTCCAGTTCCATATTTATGACTTCTATATCAAAAAGCGGGTCAATTTTTTCATGGACGTGAATCATATTTGGGTCCTCAAAAATTCTAACAACTTCAATAATGGCATCCACTTCGCGAATATGAGAAAGGAATTTATTGCCGAGCCCTGCACCCTCGCTCGCGCCCTTAACTAACCCTGCGATATCCACAAATTCCACCGCCGCCGGAATAGTTTTTTTTGATTTAGACATTTCCGAGAGTTTGGTCAAGCGTTCATCCGGCACCGGCACAATGCCCACCGAGGGATCAATGGTACAAAATGGATAATTCTCTGCCGGCACGCTTTTTTTGGTCAGCGCGTTAAAAAGCGTGGACTTCCCCACATTTGGCAGACCGACGATGCCGATTGATAAAGACATAGAAGAAATATAGCAAAAATAATATTATTTTCAAACTTTTTTCTAATTCTTTTCCACAGAAACAATTTTCCCGTCGTCCAAATGAACTATCCGCTCTGCAAATTTATTATATTCCATCACGAGAATTATTCGTATCGCAACGCATCAATCGGATTTTTCTTGCCAGCCTGATACGCCGGATAGATTCCAAAGACAATACCAGCAACGCCTGATACTAAAAGTCCAAGAACCACGGCTGATATTGGGAAAGCAAAGACCCAACCAATAGAAGAAAAGAAAGTTGAGAGAACAAAATACACCAGACCTACAATGCCGGCGCCTATCGCAATACCCACTGTGCCCCCGATAATAGTTAGCAAAACCGACTCAATGAGAAATTGTTTTAAAATATCGCCATTGGTCGCGCCGACTGCTTTACGAAGTCCAATCTCGCGCGTCCGTTCTGTAACAGCCACAAGCATTATATTCATAATACCAATACCGCCGACAACAAGTGAGATGGAAGCTATCGCCGCCAAAAATAAAGTAAGAATAGAAGTAACATTTCCTAAAAGGGACAAGGCATCTTCTTGTGTCCGGATAGTAAAATCGTCCTTATCGGGATTGGTGATATGGTGGTCTTGACGCAGGACAGAGGTAATGCGAGAGGTTACAAAACCGGTATTATAGACGTCATTTGCCTGCACGGTAATAACATTATAATAGTCTGTGCCGAGCAGTTGTTTTTGAGCCACCGAGAGGGGAATAAAAGCCAAGGTATCATTATCCACCCCGAGCGGTCCCAAGCCTTTTAATTCGAGCACTCCCACTACGCGAAAAGATATCCCATCAAGACGAATATATTTATCGATCGGGTTAAGATTGCCAAAAAGAACATCCGATATTTTGCTGCCAAGCACTACCACATGATTTAATAATTCATTATCCCTGTTAGTAAGTGCGACTCCTTTCTGAATCCCGAAATTCCTAATAGGAAAAAAATCGCCTGTGGTACCGACATAGGTTACTGTTGTATCATTGTTCCCGTAAATAATTCTCCCTTGATTTTGCACCTGTGGAGCAACTCGGATGACTGATGGTTCTGCCTGCAAGGCATTCACATCGTTCTTAGTGAGTGTTTTAATAATGATACCTTGGGTTGAAGCCGGAGAAGAAAATTTGGATCCTTTGGTAGCGCCCGGAAGAATAAAAACAACATTCGAACCTATGTTTTTAACCTGATTTAAAATTAAATTCTGTGCCGACTGTCCTATCGACATAAGAATAATCACTGAAGCTATACCAATAACAATACCAAGCATTGTCAAAATGGAACGCATCTTGCCATGGGTGAGACTTCGGGTAGCTGTTTTAACTGCGTCTTTTAAGAGCATATTGTTTATTTAAAATTTTTGCGATTAATATTATTTGCGGTAATAAATTTATCGCTTTCGACCATTCCGTCTTTTATTCTGATAACACGATTTGCAAATTCGGCAGTTTGAGTCTCATGCGTGACCAATACCACAGTGCGACCTTTATCATTAAGCGATTTTAATATTTCCATAATTTGTAAACCGGATTGCGAATCAAGATTGCCCGTAGGTTCATCGGCAAAAATAACATTCGGGTCGGTAACAAGCGCTCGAGCAATAGCCACGCGCTGTTTTTGTCCGCCGGAAAGTCGTCCAGCTTCTTGATATAATTTCTCTTCAAGCCCGACTGATCGGACGGCCTCTTCTACGAGTGTCTGACGTTTTTTGGGTGGAATATCCGAATAGAGAAGCGGTATTTCTACGTTATCGTATACTGTTAATCGAGAAAGTAGGTTGAATGATTGGAAAACGAAACCCATATCTTTGTTGCGAACACGTGCGAGTTCTTGATCTGTCATTTCATCAATGCTTTTGCCTTGGAATTTATATGAACCTCCGGTAGGTCGATCTAAAAAACTCATTATGTGGAGAAGCGTCGATTTACCCGAACCCGAGGGACCCATAACGGAAACAAATTCTCCCTTGTCAATAGAGAAAGTTACTCCACGCAGGGCTTGTGTTGGAATATCTTCTTCTGTATATTCTTTTTTTAAATCATATATATCAATCATTGCACCTTAAGTCCGATATTCAAAACTTGCTCACCGCTTGTGACGCCGGAGATCACTTCAACATTTCCTTTTTGATCTTGAATTCCGAGTACCACGGGATTCTGTTTGACTTTATTGTTTAGAAGTATTTCCACAAATGTCCCTTGATCATTCTGTAAAATGGCGTATTGAGGAAGGACCAGCACATTGTCTTTGTGTTTTGTCTGTATATTTATATTTGCCGTAAGGCCGCTTTTTAAGCGCGAGTCCGGCTTGCTAAACGCTATTTTGACTTTATAGTTTATAACTCCCTGCGTATTCGTTTCTGCCGGCGCAATATAAAATACAGATCCTGCTAATGTTTCGTTTGGAAAAGCATCAAGTGTCATTGCGACCTTGTCTCCAATTGAAATCTTCCCGACATCAATTTCAGAAACACCCGCATCTACCTCATAGCCATCATTAGACATTATGGAAATAAGAGGTACGCTTATAGATGCCAGCTGTCCTATTTTTGCGTCAAACTGAGTAATCGTGCCACTGATGGGAGCAATAATTTTAGCGTTCTCTATTTTTGCGATTATACTATCTATGGTTGCTTGGGCTTGTACGATTTGAGCATCCGCAACCGACGAGCTGTCGGCGTTAGCTGTCACATTTGCCTCGGCATCGGCGATAGCCTTATCGCGTGTCTGCAACGCTGATTGATAGGCATTATAATTCGTCAAATAATCCGCGGCAGTTTTATTTGGTATGTTAATTATCCAAGTCGTACCGTTATAAGAAAGAGAACTAGAAGTAAATTCTATAAAAAGTCCTGTGTCGCCGATGGCTTGCGGGGTACTCGTACTAATGGGGGTCATTCCCTCGGCAATTCCTGAAAAAGTTATATATCCGCCATTGCCCGTCTGGTTGACCGTAAAAGTAATAGCTCCTTCAATGTCTTTGGTATATGTTCCGGTCATGGAAGGCGCGGACAGAGAATTATTGGAAGAACCCATCAAATCTGCCGAGAGGGTGGAATTCAAGAGATTGGTGCGGGTATTTTTAACCAAAGTATTTTGCTGGGCAGTAACATTCGCCAGATTATTCTTTGAAGCGGACGCATTTTGTTTGGCGATAGTGAGACCTGCTTCCGCATCGTGCAATTGTGCCACAAGATCTCTCATATTGAGTTCTGCTAGCACTTGTCCAGCATACACCTGCTTTCCAAGACTTGAATAAGTATGAGAAACAATACCACTGCTACCAAATGTCAGGGAGACGCTTTGCGCAGGTGTAGTATTGCCAGTAAGAGAAACTGACTCAGTGATAGATCCTTGCTCTACAGTGATAAATTGATATGTTGGACCATGGTTAAAGAAAATAAAATATCCTCCTATGCCAACGACAAATATAATGATGATACTAATTACGATTTTTGATCGAACTAGATTGCGGAGAGTAGAAAAAATTGATGAAAATATTTTTAGCATAAAAAAATTCTATCACAAAATAACGTTATTTTCAAACTTTTTACTAATACTATTCATCCAATATTTTAAAATCACTTCCGGCTTGGGGAATAATTTTCTTTTGGCGGATAAAATAAACCGCGCCAGCCGCCGCGCCGATAAAAACGAAAGAAATAATAAAAATAATTGTTGCATAGGAACCGCCCGTCCTGTCATTTTTTACAACCTCACTGGAAATAACCGAAGCCAGCCCGCCTAGACTCGAACTAGTCGAGGCTGGTAAATTTTTTACCGGCTCGCCTAAATTCATTGATACTTTTTCTTCCAATGGCTTAACTGCCGGAGAATTTGCAACCACAGCTTTCGCCGGAACAATGGAAGAAGCATAATCAAACGCTATTTCCCTTTCTGGGGTCATTAGTTTCAAGGTATCTTGGTCGGCAATTGAAAAATTTGTAATTTTTGGAGAAATAATCATTTTCTTTTTTGATGCCAGAATTGTATTTCGCGGAATTGTAAAACTTTTGGTAGCGCTGGCAATAACCCAATTTGAAATATCAGCGCCGTAATCGGTATTATTCGTCAGCTCCACGAAAAAATCTTTTTCATCACCGATTCCGGATATGGAAATATCGGCCGGAATTATTTTAATTGTCATTTGATTGGAAGCATCCGGAGTATCGGAATAATAATTCTGATAATAATCCAAGGACACAATATAGTCGCCCGGGTAAAAATAAGTGTGAGTGAAGGGCTGACTATCAGCTAATTTTACTTCTTTTGAGTCCCCATCGCCGAAATTCCAAAAGTATTTTCCAAAATGCAGCTGCTCTCCGCCGTAGCCAAAGGCCGTTGCTTGAAAAGATAGCGGAAAACCGACAAAACCGAGCGTCTTGCCGGTAATTTGAGTTTTGATTTTTAGCACTTCCGGCGTTTTGCTTTTTGTTTCCGCAGCTGTAGTGATAGTAGAAGTATTATTATCCGAGTCAGTATTGACTAAAGCACCAGTACCGATGGGACCCGTTGGTACAGGAGTAGCTGCTGAAATTTGATTTGCTGTTCCTGGTGTTGGCGTAGCACTTATCCAAGAACCATTTATTAATTATAAAGAGTTACCTGATTCTTTGCTTCCACCTAGACTAGTATTATAAATTACTGAATTACTTATCGTCTTATTAGTGTCAGAAGCAATGGCAATATACGTATTATCAATACCATCCGGAAGAGAAAGAGTGGACGCGCTTAGGATTGTGCCAGAAAAATTTAACCAAGCATAATTAGTGACAACCGATGGACTTTTGGCAATAATTGCATATTCTGATGGTTGTATTATGGTTGTACTTCCATTTCTAAGTGTCAGAGGACCAGAACTTGTTTCTCCATGAAAAAATCTCCAACCTTGTAAATCAACTAACGTAGTGCCAGAGTTAAAAATCTCTACCCACTCATAATTACTTCCATTAGCTGGAGCATACATCACCTCATTTATCACCACATCTGCTTGCGCAAAATGAGATACAGACAAGAAAAAAACCATCACTAAAATCAGAATTAGCTTTTTAGACATATTGAGATTCTCTATACCTTACAAAATAATATGTTATAATGATAGCATGAGTAAAGAAGAAAGTAAAGTGGATTTTTTGGCGATTGGGGACGTCGTCATTGATGCGTTTATTAAATTAAAAGATGCGCATGTGCATTGCAAAATAGATACGGATGCTTGCGAGCTGTGCCTGCGTTTTGGAGACAAGATTCCTTATGAATCGGTTACGGTGATACCGGCGGTAGGGAATGCGGCCAACGCTGCTGTATCTGCCAGTCGTTTAGGACTTCGTTCCGCTCTTTTAACAAATCTAGGAGACGATAAAGAAGGAGAAGATTGTTTATCTGCACTTAAAAAAGACAATGTGAATACCGATCTTGTGAAGGTGAATACCGGAATCAAAACAAACTACCACTATGTATTGTGGTATGGCCCTGAACGCACTATCTTAATTAAACATGAAAAATACAATTATGAATTGGGAAATATAGGGGAACCAAAATGGCTATACTTTAGTTCGGTGAGCGACAGCGCTTTCCCTTTCCATAATACTGTAGCTGATTATTTAGATAGTCATAAGGATATCAAGCTTGCGTTCCAGCCCGGTAAAAACGAAATAAAATTAGGTAAAGAAAAATTAGCCAAACTTTATAAACGTGCGGAAATATTTTTCTGCAACCTGGAAGAGGCTGAAAAAATTTTAGGAAAAGAAACCAAAGATATTTTAGAATTATCAAAAGGCATAGCAGCCCTGGGGCCCAAAATGGTTTCCATAAGTGACGGTCCCAATGGCGCTTATTTGTATTTGAATAACGAACTTTGGCATATTCCAATATATCCGGATATTGCTCCACCGCTGGAACGCACCGGCGCCGGAGATGCTCTTTCTTCAACCTTTACCGCGGCGCTGGCTCTGGGTAAAAACCCGCTGGAGGCATTCGCTTGGGGACCGATAAATTCAATGTCCGTGGTTCAAGAAATCGGCGCGCAAAAGGGACTCCTTTCTCGTGAAAAATTGGAAGAATATTTAAAAAACGCGCCAGAAGATTATAAAGCAAAGAAATTAAATTAACTTTCGACCTCACCCAGCCTCTCCTTGCGAAGGAGAGGAGAAAAATTCAAAAACCCTTCTATTATCTCGATTTATTTTTAAAGGAAATATATTCTTCCGGAAGTTTTATGCTGAATTTTTCACACAAAGCGGAAATATCTTTTAAATATTTATATGGATGTTTGTGCACCCATTCAGCCAGAAATTGAACCATATATTCTGGAGAAATACATTTAACAGTATGACCATTGATTGTACCCGATCCGGTAAGGGATTCGGTGGGATACATAATTCCCCCAATGACATTTTCTTTCTCATCTCTAATAAAAGCGTGTATGTCTATTTCACGATTGAAATTATTTCTAAAAACCAAATTGTATTCGCTGTCTTTTCTTATTTCCTTATAGCCTTCCGTCTTTAAGAATTTTAGAAGTGATATTACATCTTTCTGGTTAATAGCAATATCTAAATCTTGATGTTCTCTTATTTTTTCACCGAGAAGAGCATCAACACTCCAGCCACCATCAATCCATATCTTAACTCCCAAATTTTCTAATTTGATGTATATATCAACTACATCTCTTGCGTTCATTTTAGTTTTTTATTAAATATTTTTTAATTTTATTCACTACTTTCTCCATTTTATTTTTAATTTCTTCATTTAAAAATCTTATGGTTGTATAACCAAGCTCGCTAAAATATTCATCCCTAATTTTATCATATTCTCTCGCCTCTTTCGTATTGTGAGAAGCGCCATCGATTTCAATAATCAATCTGGCTTCTGAACAATAAAAATCAAGAATATATCCTCCTATACTGTGTTGCCTTTTGAATTTATATCCGAGTTTATTGTTCCTTATTTTTAACCAAAGCATTTCTTCTTCTTTGGTTGACCTTTTACGCAATTCTCGTCTGCGGTCTTTTAATTTTTCATTGTTGTGTATAAGCAATGACATAAATGCTGCATTTTTCCCTTCTCCTTCACAAGGAGAAGGGTCAGGGATGAGGTCAGGATTTTCTTTTTAGCACTTTTTTGACTGCCTCTTTGATAGAATTTTTTCCCATACCATAATGCTCCACAAGTTCATCCGGTGTGCCTGACTGGCCGAATAAATCGCGTATTCCGATAAATTCCATCGGCACAGGAAAGTTTTGCGCAAGAACTTCGGCTACCGCCGAACCCATTCCCCCGGCAATTTGGTGTTCTTCCACTGTTACTATGGCTTTGCATTCTTTGGCGAGAGACACTATCGCCTTCACGTCTATCGGTTTTATGGAAGACAAATTAATTACTTTCGTTTTTATTCCTTCAGCTTCCAATTCTTTCGCAGCCAGGATTGCTCTAAAAAGAAGTCCGCCGGTAACAATTATTCCCACTTGCGCCAGCCCCACATCCGGCATCCAATAAATTTCCGCCTGGCCTATATTAAAAGGAGTTTCTTCGGTAGTAATAATTGGCGTCTTCTCTCGAACTAAACGCAAATAGGCCGGCTTTCCGGTTTTCACAAGCGCCAACACAGCTTTTTTCGCTTCAATCGCATCACAAGGAGAAATGACGTCAATGTTCGGCATCACTCGCATTAAGGCAATGTCTTCCAATGCCTGATGTGTCCCGCCGTCGGGACCCACGGAAATACCCGAATGCGAACCCACGATTTTTACCGGCCGATCGTTGAAAGTTATCGTTGTCCTTATTTGTTCCCAATTTCGCCCCGGAGAAAACATAGCGTAAGAAGAACAAAAAGGAATTTTCCCCATTGCCGCCAGGCCGGACGACATTGCCACTAAATTCTGCTCGGCAACTCCGACTTGTATAAATCTCTCCGGGAATTTATCCGCGAATAAATTCATTTGGGTACTCTCCGTTAAATCCGCGCAAAGTCCTACAACATTTTCATTTATTTCCCCCGCCTGAAGCAGGCCTTGCCCGAAACCTTTTCGAATAGGCACTTGCTCAACGTCAGAATTAAAAATTTTCGGGTTTAATTTTAAATTTGGATTCAACATATGATTTTGCGAAATCATGCCGCGCAATCGTCCATCAAAGCGCGGCGTTATTTTTTAAAACCTCAATGCCCGCAGTTCGTCCAACGCCATCTTCCCTTCTTCTTTATTCGGAACTTTGCCATGCCATTTGTAATTTCTTTCAAATTCGCGCACGCCTTTTCCGGGTATTGTATGCGCAATTATAACTGTCGGTTTTTCGTAGATTGCCTGCGCTTCTTCCACCACTTCATTCAGAGACCTAAAATCATGTCCGGAAACTTCTATTACATGCCAATTAAAAGCTCGCCACTTGCTCTGCAGCGGTTCCAACGGCATTACATCTTCGGTAAATCCTTCAATCTGAATATTATTCCTATCAACAATGGCTATTAAATTTCTTAATTTATTTTTCCCCGCCAGCATTATTGCTTCCCAAGTATTTCCTTCATCCAGCTCACCGTCGGACATAAAGCAATAAATAAACCTGTCTTTGTCTTTTTTATTCATCTTGTCGGCCAGCGCCATACCCACCGCCTGCGAAAGTCCGGAACCAAGAGGTCCGGAAGAAGTTTCTATATATGGTAAATATTCCCGATGCGGATGACCTTGCAACCGAGTACCGAATTTTCGTAAAGTTTTCAATTCCTTAACAGGAAAATATCCCGCGTGCGCCATTGTTGCATAAAGTACCGGACAAATGTGTCCGTTAGAAAGCACAACTCTATCTCGCTCTTCCCAAGATGGATTTTTCGGGTCGTGTTTTAAGATGTGAAAATAAAAAAGCGTAAAAATATCCGCCATTCCCAGAGGTCCGGCTGTGTGCCCGCTCCCCGCCTCCACCAGCATTTCAATAATAGATATACGGATGTCGTTAGCTTTAATCGCCAGTTCTTTTATTTTTTCTTCAGTTAAAAGCATTAACTTAATTGTACCAAATTTTGAAAAGTTTCCAATGCGCCAATAGGGTCAGGATTTTTCCAAATACCGGAACCGACAGTGAGCCGATCTGTGCCGGCATTTAATATTATTTGCGCATTTTCTAAATTAATACCAATATCCACGGATATCACGACCCCGGGTAAATTTTTTTTAAGAAATTTTATATTTTCCAGCGCTTTTTCAGAAAAAGCTTCGCCCTGAAAACCAATCCTGTCCGAACCCATACAATGCAAGAAATCAATTTTGTGAGACAGTTTGGATATAACCGATAAATCATCACTGGGTTTAAACGCCAGACCTATTTCCACATTATCGCGGATGTACATATCTAAACCTTCCAAGAAATGTTCAAATTCCTCAAGATTTTTTTGCGCTGAGAGATGAAAAATCATTCTCTTGGGCCCCAACTTCATATAAATATCAAAATTTTCCACCGCATCCGCCACCATCAAGTCAAGTTCAAAATCAAACTCCTGCCAAAACGGCAATCCTTCTTTCTCATTTATAATTTTAATTAAATCAGCATCATTAAATCCGCCCGAGGCAAAAGGCCAGGTCTGGTTCGGTATAAAAACACCGTCGCATATGTCTATTTGCACGCATTTTGTCCGTCCGCGTAAAAAAGTAAGTTTATTTTTTATTTCGTTAAAATCTTTTTCTAAAATGGCGGGAGTTATATCAGCCATGATTTTCGTCTATTTTTATTCCATCTATTTTTGCCAAACGGCGAACATGTCTTTCCTCGCCGCTATAAGGAGTATTAAGCCAAAGATTCACGGCTTCCATCACACTTTCTTCGGTAAAATATCTGGCACCCAGAGAAAGAATATTCGCATTATTGTGCTCTCTTGATCTAACTATTATATTTGATTCATTATCAACAACGGGCTTGGCATTGCCATAATAGACAACAGCTCTAACGTGAGGAAATTTATTCGCAGCGATAGCTTCTCCTTCCCCCGTACCGCCGAGAATAATACCCTTCGCCCCATCCGAATTTTCTGAAACTTCGCGGGCAACCGGAATAACAAAATCCGGATAATCATCTTCTTCGTTGTATTCAAAAGCACCCATATCTTCAACTTCGTATCCTTGACCTTTCAAAGAGGATACTAGTTTTTCTTTTAATACATATCCCGCATGATCTGTACCAATATAAATTTTCATAAAAGTATTATAACATGTTGGTTTCTCTGTGCAATTCTGAAAATAAAGCGACAGTCTGACCGAAATCTTTTTCCGCAACTATAAAAATAAACTCTGTGGGGGTTGATACAAGCTCTTCAATGTTTATTCGAGCACGAGCCGTTATAGAAAGAAGCGAGAAAAAAACATTTGGGGTACCAAAAACTTCTGGTCCAAATGAAACTCCAACCGCTGCCAGATTATGATTAATGATTTTTGGTTTTATTTTAAAATGTTTTAGTATTTTATTTTCTAAATTAGAAGAACAGATGATATCAACTTCCGTCGTACCAATGGTTGTTGTAAAAAAATCTTCTTGTGATACGGAAATATTTTTATGCAACGATTCAAGTTCTTTAATGAATTGACCGCTATTTTCGTAAGCCATTTCTGTCAAGGGTAGTTTGGTGGTTATATTCTTTATGACTACATTATGGATAAGCGGTTTTTCTTTTTTAAATTCTTTTCGGAGACGTGATAAAGAAACTACTAAACTTGCAATAGTAATCTGTTTCTTGGTAAGCAATTCCACTTTGGGACGTATGCGATAGGCATAACTACTCATATTCATATAGCCATTAGAGAGAGCAATATAGGCCTCAAATTCTCCAAGCACCAAATCTCGCACAATTGGTTGTATTTTTATCATGATTTAAATTCTAACAGATTTAACAAAAAGTTCAAATATTAAGGGTAATGTTAAAAAAATTAACTTTACCGGACAAATAAATCATATTTAATATATGAGAAAACTATCGCAAAATTTACTTGACGCAATCGGCAATACGCCTTTAGTAAAAGTTCCTTTTAAAACTGAGGCAAGGATTTTCGCTAAATTGGAATATTTAAATCCTGGAGGCAGCATAAAAGACCGTTCGGCTCTTTTTATGATTGAAGAAGCAGAAAAAAAAGGTTTACTGAAACCGGGAGGAACTATCATAGAATCTTCTTCGGGAAATCAAGGGGTTGCCTGCGCGATGATTGGAGCAATGAAAGGGTATAAGGTCATTATCACTTCTTCTCCCGCTATGAGTGAAGAAAAGGTAAAAACAATCAAGGCCTATGGCGCAAAAGTTGTCGCCTGCCCAGCTGTTCCGATCCATGATCCAAGAAGCCGTCATAGTGTAGCTGAAGCACTTCTCAAAAAAATACCGAATTCTTTTATGCCCAATCAATATTTCAATCTATCTAATCCCAAAGCCCACTATAGTTCTTTGGGTCCTGAAATCTGGCGCCAGACGAAGGGTAAAATCACCCATTTTTTTGCCGCAGCTGGAACCGGTGGCACGATAAGTGGCGCAGGAAAATTTTTAAAAGAAAAAAATCCGAAAATAAAAATTATGGCCGTTGATGTTGATACTTCTTTTCATTCTTTGAATGGACATCCCAAGCCCTATAAAATGGAAGGTATCGGAGTTGACTTTGATACCCCATGTCTTGATGAGTCCGTCATTGATAAATTTTTTCCAGTTTCGGATAAACACGGCCTGGGAATGTTACCTATAATGGCATCAAAATACGGTCTTCTGGTCGGCACTGGCAGTGGTGCAGTGTCTTATGCGGTTCAAAGTTATTTAAATAAACTAAAAAAAGACGATGTGGTAGTAATGCTCTTCGGCGACTCCGGTCGCGCTTATTTATCCAAAAACTATTACTAAATTTACTTTATCGTATTTCCCGTTTTAATAACGTGATCTATCAACGTGTATGTATACCCCATTTCGTTGTCATACCAGCCGAGGACTTTTACTAGATTCCCGTCGACAACACGGGTCATTTTTAAATCGGCAATACATCCATAATGACTTCCTAAAATATCACTTGAAACGAGGGGCTCTTCAGTAACCGCAAAAATTTTGCTCCAATGAGAATTAGCGGCAGCTTTTTTTAGAACAGAGTTAATTTCTTCGGCTGTAGTGGAACGTTTCGCGATAAACGTAACATCAACAATTGACCCCGCGGGAACCGGTACGCGAATAGAAATACCGTCAAATAGCCCTTTAAGTTCCGGAAAAGCTTTGGTTACGGCAATAGCCGCCCCGGTAGAACTCGGAACAATATTTTGCGCCGCCGCACGACCTTCGCGCATATCCCCGCCTTGACTCGACGGCGAGGCAGGTTTCTTGCTTGGACCATCAACCAATGCTTGGGAAGCAGTATATCCGTGCACAGTATTCAAAATCGCTTTTTCAATGCCAATCGCTTCGTGTAAAATTGCAATCAGCGGACTAGCGGCATTGGTTGTGCAGGACGCGTTTGAAGTAATATCGCAAGTACCGAATTTTTCTTCATTCACACCGAGTAAAATTGTTTCGCCCAGCACTCCTTCACCTTCGCCCTTAGCTGGTGCGGTAATGACAACTTTTTTTGCGCCGGCATCCAGATGCACTTTTGATTTCTCATAAGTCGTAAAAAGTCCCGTGGATTCCACGACTACGTCAATATTTAAATCTTTCCATGGAAGCAGGCTCGGGTCTTTTTGCGTTAAAACCTTTACTTTCTTGCCGTCAATTATTAAACTATCCCCTTCAATTTTAATATCATGATTCCATTCCCGATAGACCGTGTCGTATTTAAGCAAATAAGCCATATTGGCAATGTCGCCCAAATCATTCACCGCCACGATTTCAATCTCCGGCCTTTCCCAGGCAACCTTTAAAAAAGCCCTGCCAATTCTACCAAAACCGTTAACGCCAACTTTTATCTTTTTCATATTTATATTGTAGCAACAAACGAGGAGCAAAAACAAGTTCACTTGTTTATTGTCCGAGCGCTGTTGCTATATGGTAATCCATATACCAAAATAAAGAAAAAGTGTATAATCATAAAAATGGAAAAAAGCTTTATACATCTCCATACCCACTCTCACTATTCATTGCTGGATGGGCTCTCTAAACTTGAAGATTTGGTTGGCCTCGCCAAAAAATTCAAAATGCCGGCCATAGCCATTACTGACCATGGCAATATGTATGGGGCTATTGAATTTTATAAACTGGCCAAAAAAGCCGGGATTAAACCGATTATCGGAGTGGAAGCGTATGTAGCAAATCGTTCCAGACTGGACAAAGATCCGGGCATAGACAATAAAAGATACCATCTCACTTTGCTGGCAAAAAATCTTCAGGGTTATAAAAACTTAATGCGACTGGTGACAATTTCTCATCTGGAGGGATTTTATTACAAGCCTCGAATGGATAAAGAAATATTAAAAAAATATTCAGATGGTATTATTGCGCTTTCCGGATGTTTGGGTGGAGAACTTTCTCGCGCGCTGGCCAATAAAGACGAAGAAAAAGCCGAAAAAATAATAAAAGAACATCAAGAAATTTTTGGCCAGGAAAATTATTTCTTAGAGATAATGAAACATGGCACAGTACCAGGCAGCGAAGAAGTCCGGGAAGGCCTTATCAAGCTGAGTAAAAAATTAAACATTCCATTGGTCGCCACCATTGATTCACATTATCCTTGCGCAGAAGACGATAAAGCGCATGAAACCCTCTTGGCAATACAAACTAATTCTGACGTCAAAGATGAAAATAAATTTTCTTTTGGCGAGGATGATTATTCTTTTATAGATACCAATGAAGCACTCAAACTTTTTAAAGATACACCCGAAGCTGTAACCAATACAGCAATGGTGGCTGATTTATGTAATTTGGAATTGGAATTGGGTCGCTGGGTTTTTCCTGATTTTAAAGTTGAACAGGGTAAAACTTATGACGAAAAATTACGCGAACTTACTTACACCGGTCTAAAAAATTTGAATATAAAAGAAACCCCGGAAATAAAAGAACGCATTGAATATGAACTTAAAATTATTTTTGATAAAGGTTACTCGCCATATTTCTTGGTAGTTGATGACTTATTGGACCATGCCAAGGCCAATGGAATTTTGACTGCTATTAGGGGTTCAGTCGCGGGCTCAATGGTCACTTACCTTTTAGGTATTACAAACATAGATCCTTTGGAATACAAGCTTCCTTTTGAAAGATTCTTAAATCCCTTTCGCCCGTCAGCGCCGGATATTGATATGGATTTTGCCGACAATCGCCGAGATGAAATGATTGAATATGTAAAAAAGAAATACGGTGAAGACAAGGTGGCGCAAATTGGAACTTTTGGCACAATGATGGCGCGCGGTGCGGTGCGCGATGTTGCCCGAGCTCTCGCTTATCCTTATACAGTTGGTGATAGAATTTCAAAAATGATTCCGATGGGTTCGCAAGGAATGCCAATGACCATCGACCACGCCATGGAAATCGTACCGGAATTAAAAGATGCGTATAAAAAAGAAAAAGACACCAAGGAAATAATGGATCTCGCGAAAAAACTAGAAGGATGTGTCCGACATATTTCCGTGCATGCGGCTGGAGTAGTTATTGCACCTCGTCCAATCTACGAATATATGCCAACTCAATTTGATCCAAAGGGTGGAAAAATAATTACTCAATATGATATGTATAGTGCTGAAGACGCAGGGCTTTTGAAATTTGATTTTTTGGGTATTAGAAATCTGGCCATCTTGGCAGATGCGATAAGTTTAGTTAAAAAATTCTACGATATAAATATAGACATAGAACATATTCCGCTCAATGATAAAAAAACTTTTGAACTTCTGGCCAAAGGGCAAACGGAAGGATTATTCCAATTGAACGGCAGCGGCATGACCAGATATTTAAAAGAATTAAAACCGACTTCCATCCATGACATTAATGCGATGGTCGCGCTTTATCGTCCGGGCCCGATGGAATCAATTCCGGAATACATCAAGCGCAAACACAATCCAAAACTTGTAAAATATTTGGATCCGCGAATGAAAAAATTCTTGGGCGAATCGTATGGACTGATTGTCTATCAGGACGATCTGCTTTTTTGCGCCATCGAGCTCGCCGGCTACAATTGGGAAGAAGCGGATAAATTTCGCAAGGCTGTCGGCAAGAAAATTCCCAAAGAGATGGCATCCCAGAGAGAAAAATTTACCCGAGGCATAATATCAAATGGACAAACTCCGGAATTCGCCGAAAAACTTTGGAAACTGTTTGAGCCATTTCAAGCTTATGGTTTCAATAAGGCGCACGCGGCTTCTTATGGCAAGGTCGCTTATCATACAGCCTATATGAAAGCGCATTACCCGGTTGAATATATGGCGGCGATACTCACAGCCGAGTCTGGCGACGTGGAAAAAATTTCCGAGATAATAGAAGAGTGTAAAAATATGAAAATTCCGGTCCTCCCTCCGCACATCAATGAAAGTTACGGGGGATTTACTTGTCTGCCTCATGAAAAAGACACTGTAATAAATAATCAAAACAAAAGCGAGAAAATCAGATTCGGATTTTATACCATTAAAAATCTGGGCACAGATATTTCGAACGCAATTATTACAGAGAGAAAATTAAACGGCAAATTTAAATCAATTACCGACTTTCTGGACAGGATCAAGCATAAAAATTTAAATAAAAAATCTATGGAGGCATTTATCAAGTCGGGATGTATGGATGAATGGGATGATCGCGGAATACTCTTGGCAAATCTAGAAGCAATGCTTGAGTATAACCACGAAACTTCCAAGCAAAACGAGAATCAAGTCTCTCTTTTTGGCGGGACAGCTTCAATCAAAGCTCCGGAATTCAAATTACAAAGTGCCAAGGAAGCAACCCAGGCGGAAAAACTGCTTTGGGAAAAAGAATTATTGGGGCTTTATATTTCTGGACATCCATTGGATCGAATCCGCGATAAATTGGAAAGTCGAGATATAAATATCAAAAAAATAAAAAGGGATATGGGTAATGGTATGCCCGTAACTATCGCTGGAATAATAGAAACTGTCAGACAAGTCGTAACAAAAAATAACGAAAGAATGGCATTTTTGAAAATTTCGGATCTAACTGATTCTATAGAGGCCGTGGCCTTTCCATCTATATTTAAAGAATCTATTGATATTCTCGTCCCTGAAAAATGCATCGCTTTTTCCGGTAAAGTCTCCAACAGAAACAGCGAAAAAAGCATCATCATTGAAGCGGTGAAAGAGATTTAATTATTTTTTATCCATAAAAATCTTCTGGTTTTATACCACACAGAGTCATAGCTTCACTTGCCTGCTTAAGCAGTGGATTAAGTTTATTCCAAATTTCACTATCAATACCTCCTAGGTTTATTTCTTCATATATTTGATCGCTAAGTTTTTGAGCTTTTGGATTTTTCAAAAGCATTACATAATGACGCATTAATTCACCAGATATTTCATATTGTTTTAATGCCTCTTGAATCTGAGCCACCAAATCAGTATTATCTTCTAGAAATTTTTTCCACTTTTCCGGGTATTTTTTCTCTATTCTTTTAAGATAAACTTCTATAATTATTGCACCGGGTTTCGATTTTTCATATTTAATAGCCAAGAAAAGTAAATAGAAGTTATTTCCAAATTGTGTGTGTTTCTCTTCGTTTTGAGTACGCTCGGGTTTAGGTAATTTTTTCGCAATATCACGCATTTCCTGACAAATCGTTTCTGCAGCTATTATTTCAGGGTCTTTTGGTTGTGGTGGATCTCCTATCATATTTTAATTATACAGACTCATCGCTTTTTCTTTATTCTCGGTGAAAATAGTTTCAATGGTTTCGGCGACTTTTTTTGAAAGTTTTTTGAGAGTTTCTAATTCCGGTTTTTTAAATTCACCGAGCAAGAAATTCAATATTGCTTTTTCCCCTTTGGGTTTTTTTATTTTACCGGACGGCGTCGCCGGCGCTGTGCCAATTCTGATGCGTAAAAATTCCTCGCTCTTGAGAGCTTTGATAACCGAGTTCAAACCATTATGTCCGCCCGAAGATCGATTAAAAGAAATTTTTATTTTCCCCAACGGCAAGTCAATATCGTCATAAATTACTACGAGATCTTTCAAATCTTTTTTTGTTTTTATCAAAGGCGCTATGGCCTTGCCAGAATTATTCATAAAGTTATCTGGCGTAAAAAATTTAATCTTGTTGTTTTCTAGTTTTTTCTCAATCATTCCAACCATAATTCGCCCGGTATTATGCCTTGTGTTTTCATATTCTTTTCCAGGATTTCCCAAACCAACAACTAATTTCATATTTCAATGATAGCATTTTTTATTACCCCAAAGCAAATTATTATTACAAAACAAAACACATTACCCTGTCAAGGATTTTTTATGTTATATTACACGGATGGAACAAATAAAGCCTCAAGAAAAAACAAAAGCCCAGCTGTTTTGGGAACTCGTGCGTTTCGCGCTCATAGCCTTGGTCATAGTCATCCCCATCCGAATCTTTATCGCTGAACCGTTTATTGTTTCAGGTTCTTCTATGGTGCCAACATTTGAAAATGGGGATTATCTAATCGTGGATAAAATATCTTATGAATTAGGCACTCCCAAAAGAGATGATGTGGTTGTTCTTCGTTATCCCAACAATACAACAAAATTTTTTATCAAAAGGATTATCGGTCTGCCAAACGAAACAGTAGACATAAAAGGCAATGATGTAACTATAACTAATGGAGAGCATAAGGAAGGTTTTAAACTGGACCAGCCTTTTGTAAAAAATCCCGCAAACAATGACACGCACTTTGAATTAAAAAACGATGAATATTTTGTCATGGGCGACAATAGAAGCGCCAGCTCTGATTCAAGATATTGGGGAGCAGTAAAAAGAAATCTTCTGTCAGGAAGAGCATTTTTGCGTTTGCTGCCAATAAGCAAAATAGATATATTGCCGGGCAATTACACGCAAGAAAATAAACCACAATAGTAAAGCAAAGCTCATTACAGAACAAGAAAATATTATGAAAAAAACGGCACTCACAAATAAAAATAAGATGACAGATGTATCGTCGCCGAAAGGAATGAGGGACTTGATGAATGAAGAATATTATTCTTTTCAGGGATTTTTTGAAAAAGCGCAGGAAGTGGCGGTATATTATGGTTTCAAGCCAATTGAGACTCCAATGCTGGAATATGAGGAAGTTTTTACCGGAAGCATCGGCCAGGGCACAGATATTATAGACAAAGAAATGTACACGCTTAAAACCAAAGGCGGAGATCATTTGGCGCTTCGACCTGAACACACTGCCCCGTTAATGCGCGCTTATATAGAACATGGAATGCAGACTATGCCCCAGCCGGTAATGTTTTATCAATATGGCCCGGTTTTCAGGCACGACAAACCCCAACGCGGACGCTATAGGCAATTTTGGCAATTTGACTTGGATTGTTTAGGAAATGATAAAAGCATTATGGATGCATTGGTAATTAAGGCGGGTATGACTATTCTAGAAGAGGCTGGAGCAGAAAATCTTTCTATTGAAATTAATTCCCTTGGCGACAAAGAATGTCGAGGCGCGTATATTAAAGAACTTACAAGTTATTACAGAAAACATATAAGCAGTCTGCCGGGAATAGATCGTGAACGCTTGAAAATAAATCCGCTTCGTATTTTAGATTCAAAAGAAGAAAAAACAAAGGAGATAAATGAGAATGCGCCGGATTCGGTCTCTTTCCTTTGTGTTTCTTGTAAAAAACATTTCAAGGAGGTATTGGAATATTTGGAAGAAGTGGGCATAGCTTATAATATAAATAAAAATTTAGTCCGCGGACTTTCATATTACACCCGTACCGTTTTTGAGGTTTACACGGAAAATGGAGAGGAGGGTGGATCGCCGGTACAAATAGCTTCCGGTGGACGTTATGACTATTTGGCACGTCAGATTGGTGGGAAAAAAGATGTTCCTGGTGTGGGTTTTTCAATAGGAGTAGACAGAATAGTAGAATCAAAATGGTATAAAAATCTTTCACCTCGCATACTAAAGAAACCAAAAATCTATTTTATCCAGTTGGGCTCCGAGGCAAAATTAAAGAGTTTGAATATAATTGAAATACTGCGCAAGGCGCATATCCCTATCGCTCAATCGCTTTCTAAAGACAGTCTGGGTTCTCAGCTGGCAATCGCGGAAAAGCTGGCTATCCCCTACGCCATTATTTTCGGAGTAAAAGAGGCGCTGGATAATTCCGTCATCGTGCGAGATATGTCAAATAGGTCCCAAGATACGGTAAAATTAAGTAAACTTCTAAAATACTTAAAAGAACTTAAATAAAAATAGTGAAAAAAATAGTTCAAAAAAATGACAAGGTTTTACGTAAGAATGCAAAGGACATATCAGCGAGTGAAATTAAAACTCCTAAAATAAAAAAAATATTAAAAGAAATGTCTCTGGCATTAAAAAGCCAAAGTGACGGAGTGGCTATCGCCGCGCCGCAAATAGGATATCTATTACGAATTTTTATCGTAGCGGGCAAAATATTTGCAAAAGATTTTGCCAAAAACATAGAAGTCCCGACGCCCGAAAGGGTCAGGATCCCGACCGCAAGCGTCGGGAAAATACCCAAAGATTTGGTGTTTATAAATCCAAAAATCGTTAAACTTTCCCGCGAAAAGGAATGGGTACCAGAGGGCTGTCTTTCCGTAAGATGGCTTTACGGTAAGACCTTTAGGTCAAAAAAGGCGACGATTACGGCTTATGACGAGAATGGCAAAAAGTTTCAAAGAGGCGCATCGGGACTCCTAGCGCAAATTTTTCAACACGAAACTGATCATTTGAACGGCGTACTTTTTATCGACCATGCCAAAGATATTAGAGAAGAACTTCCTCAGAGGAAATAAATTACGAAGAAAAATAATAATATGAGTGAGAAATTAAATTTTGTATTTTTTGGCACACCAAACTTCGCCGTGTACGTTCTTGAGGAGCTAGCTGAAGCTGGCTATTTGCCTTCTCTTGTTGTTACTACCCCGGATATAAAAATTGGGCGTGGAAACAAATATGATTCTCCCCCGGTAAAAAAATGGGCAGATGCTCACAACATACCCGTGTTACAACCAGAGATAATTGACGAATCATTTTTAAATATTTTACGCAAAAATGAATATGACATCTTTGTACTTACAGCCTACGGTAAAATGCTACCCAAGAAACTTCTTGATATTCCTAAATATGGCATTTTAAATACTCATCCTTCCCTACTTCCAAAGCTTCGCGGAGCTTCTCCGGTAAGATCAGCAATCCTTAATAACGAAAGAATCACAGGAGCCACAGTAATAATTTTGGATGAGAAAATGGATCATGGCCCCATTGTAGGACAAGAAAGTATTGAAATTAAAGAAAAAGACTGGCCCCCGCTCTTGTCTGAACTAGAAGAAACGCTTTTCCGAAAAGGGGGAAAATTATTGGTAAAAGTAATGGAGGATTATGTTAATGGAAAGATTATCCCAAAAACCCAAGATGAGTCCAAGGCAACATACTCTAAGAAAATAAGAAGAGAAGATGGTCTTGTGGATTTGGAAAAAGATCCGACAAAAGATATCTACAACAAGTATTGTGCATTTTACGGCTGGCCTGGAATTTATTTTGTGAAAAATGGCAAGAGAATAAAAATAACCGACGCCGTTTTTGAAAACGGAGAATTTGTCATCAAAAAAGTTCTGCCGGAAGGGAAAAAAGAAATAAAATATGAAGATTTTCTAAAAAATTAATATTTGGAAGTAAATGGATTTCTTTTAGAAAGGCCTTTAAGCATTTTTTTAACGCTGGACGCGCCACGCTTGAATAAAGTCTGCCGGCGATCTTTATTCTTTTGAATTTCATTGAAAAGAGTTTCTTTAACTTCGTCGATAGCGCTATATAAATCTTCGTGGTCACTCTCTCCATAGAAATTTTTTCCAGCTATGCGAATCATGCAACTGGCGTGAAAAATTTCACCCGCTTTATGGTGATTGGTGGTCTTAACGACTTCAAAATTTACCATAGCTTCACCTTTTTCCCCCTCAATATTAGAGAGTAATTTCTCCAAGTTGGTAACTCTTTTCAAAACGTAGTCTTTAATGGCCTCCGTCAGCTCAATATTTTTTCCTTGTAAATTTATTTGCATAATTTTATTTTTTCCGCTTAATTTTTTTCCACTTAATATCTCGGATCATAGCCCTGAGAATAATATCCAGTTCTATGGTAGCAACTCCGACAACCGTATCCGCGCCGCCATAATATATATAAAGCAAGCCATTTTTTTCGACCAGGCCGCATGGGAAAACAACATTATTGACTACGCCAATTTTCTCATACGGTTCTTCCGGTTCAAAGATGGGGTCGGCGGTGCGTGAAAGAACAATAGCCGGGTCATTAAGATCAAGCAAGACCGCTCCAATACGATAAGTATTGTGGCTTTTGGAGATGCCATGATAAAAAAGAAGCCATCCGTATTTCGTTTTTATCGGCGGTGCAGAGATGCCAACTTTTGAACTGTCCCAAGTATTTATCCTCGGTCCCATAATCCTAATGCATTTCTTGACCATTTGAGTTTTAAAATTAAGCGATTTTAAATAATCTCCGCATATTTCATCGCCAACTCGATGTAAAATAAAGTATTTGCCATTAGTCTTTTCAGGAAAAATACAAGTGTCCTTGTCGTCAAAACCTACCGGTGTAATTAAAACGGGCTTTTCCCACTGCCAATTCTTAAGTAGAAAATTTTTTTCTGAAATAAAGGTAATGGCAACCCGTGGCGGACCAATACCATCAAAAGCCGTATAGCACATATAGATAGTTTTTCCTATTTTTGTCAGCCGAGGATCTTCACAACCCGAGTTTCCTCCGACAATTTTTTTTAATTCAAAATCTTCTCTTGGAATATACACCGGCAGAGAAAATCTTTCATCAATAGAAATACCATTTTTGGTTGATACGTAACCGATAGAAGAAATATTGTCTAATGAAAGCGCCCGATATAATATGTGCGTTGTGTTTCGTATCCGCAAGGCAGCCGGATTAAATGTGGCTTTAGCTTCCCAAGGGTGCGTCTTATCCGGTATGATGATGGGATTCTTGATAGAACGATGAAAATGCCATTGTTCGCTCGTTTCTGGACGTATTGTTGAAACAAGATCAACGATATTTACGTGAACCAAACAGGTCGTTGTGTCTGATGCTCCATAGTATACAAGAAGCCTGTCTTTTTGTAAGACCGCACCCGAAGGAAAAACTATGTTGGGAACACGGCCCAAAAGTTCGTACGACTCTTCCGGAACTAGGATGGGACCGCGCGTACGCCCGAGAATTTTAAGCGGATTATTAAAATCAAGAAGTACCGCTTCAATCCCGAATATGCGGTCAAAATTGTTTCCTGAAGGGAAATAATTTTGGATATGCGAGTATAAGAGGAGCCAGCCATGAAGAGTTTTAATGGGCGGAGCGCCAATTTCAACATGGTCAGACGGCAATCTTTTTAAGTCAATGGCGTGTTCATTTATATTGGCATACCATTTCTCCCAAAATTTTTGATTCCATAACTCTTCCATCTTATCAACTTGCGCCACGGCAATTTTGACCGGAGGCATATCTGTATTTACGGATACAATCACTGTGATCTTGCCGTTAATGCGTTCAGGAAAAAGCGTCATTGCCTTGGCATTAAAGGGTGTTATCAAATGGCGTTCGTGAATTTTTTTTAAGTCCTTTGAAATTGCCAGGGCAACTTTTATTCCGCTAGCCTCAAATGGGTATTTGGAAAGCGCTGTGTAAAATATATAATAATTACCTTCAAAATAAGTAATGCGGGGATCTTCACAGCCGTATTTTTCCCATTCCTCTTCCGGAATAATAAATGGCCTGCGTTCTTCAAAATACCTGCCGTCCTTGCTCTGCCCTATGCCGATTGTGGAAATTTGTTGCGGTGTGCGGAATACATCTTCCTCCGAAATAGCGCGATATACGCCATAGAAAGTTTTTCCTTTTTTAAGAACACTCATATTAAACGTCGCAAAAGCCTCCCAGTAATGGTCTCTATTCGGGACAAGAATCGGATTGTGATGGGATCTTTTTACAATGTACATAAATTAATTTTTACTATTTATTTTTCTTGCCAATATATGTTTTAATTATCTTCTTTCCACTGACTGCAAGTGCTATAGAACGCATACAACCATCATCAATATCGCCTTTCATTTTTTTTAAACTTTTTCTTCCCATGGTACCACCTGGCAGTACAATTGGAAATAAATATTTTTCTCTTTGAATGACAGAAAGATAATTTTTAAAAATGCCAGGAATGGCTATTTGCCAACGTTTGGTAATTTTCTTAGTATTTTTTTTAAGCGCTTGCGCGACAAAACGCGTCGTTTCTTTAAGTGAACCATGAGTCCATACTAATGGCATCTCGCCTGCTCTTTTCCACACTCCAACTTCGCCTGTTTTAACAATTCCCACATACCACTCCATTTTATTGTATGCCTCAAAACGTTTTCTGTATTCGCCTTTAATAATCATATCAAGCATCAATTCCGGCAATTCCAAAATAACTTTTTTTGCTTTAGTTAATTGCTTGAGATATTGTTGCTTATTACTTATTTGTATCGCTGGTTTTAAGTATTTTTGGCTTAGATAGTCCGAAATAACGAAACATCTTTTTACTTCAATTGGTTTAACTTTTCGTAACAGTCTCATATTTTTTACGCTTTTATTTTTTTATTTTTCAATTTAGGCGTACTGGAATGAATCAGTTCTTTCAAAAATTTATCCAGATTGGCTGTGGCTACGCATGACACTTTGTCCGCGCCGCCATAATACACAAACAACTCCCCGTCTTTGACGACCGCTCCGCAAGAATACACCACGCCGCTCTTATATCCTTCGTTCTCATACCATTCATCGGGCTCAAGTATAGGCTGATTGGAATTGTATAGAATTTTAGTTGGATCTTTTGCGTCTAAAATCATTGCCCATAATTTGTATCTATGAGAATCATGTTTTTCCATTTTGTGATACAAAACGAGCCAGCCATACTTTGTTTTTATCGGAGATGGCCCGACACCTCTTATTAATCTATCTCTAGATCCCCACAAAAGACTGCCTTGATGGATACTGTGAATAAAATTGTTTCCGTTCAGTTCATTCAAGCTGTTAAAATAATCTATCATTATATGCGGGGAAATACTGTGAAGAATAGCGTACTTTCCTTTTATTTTCTCCGGAAAAAGCACCCAATTTTTGTGTATTTCGCCGGGGGGAGAAATAAGAACCGGTTTATTCCAATCCCAATGTTTATTTATAAAATCATCCAAACTTATGGAAGTGAGGGCCATTCGAACCGACCCCCATCCGTCAAAAGCCGTGTAAATCATATAAACTTTATCACCAAGAAGAGTCAGTCTGGGGTCTTCACAACCGCCACCCCATCCTCCGCCGGAAACATAAGAAATTAACGGAAGAGATTTATCTTTATTTTGCGATAAAAAATGATTATAAATAGGTGCGGGAAATCCCTCCAGCACTTTTAGGCCATCTTTACTTACTACATATCCTAAAACTGAATTATCGGTATTTCCGATTGCTCGATACACGATATGCACTTTCCCGTCGTGATAAAACGCGGAAGGATTAAAGGTCGCTTTTGACTTCCAGTTAACGTCATTTTCAGGCTCAATAATAGGATTTTTAGTTGATCTTTTAAGGTCCAGAACAGAAATTTTCTTTTTAGCAACTCTTTTTTTTATTGCTGTTTTTCGTTTAACAGCTTTTATTGCTTTCTTTTTTACTATTTTTGTTTTTTTCTCTTTCGATGCAGCCATTACTTTAAATTATACAACTAAACGATTTTTTGGCAAATCTATTGTTAATAATTATACAATATCGGAAATAATCGCGGGAATAATAACAAAACGATCGGCCAGAATCTTATTGGCGCGTTCTTTGGTGTCGGCAGTGGCATAAAGCCGGAATTCTGGGGCATTATTTGAAGGACGGAGATGCGCAACCTCGCCATTGGAGAAAGAAATGCGAATACCGTCTATATAGCCTATTGATATAATTGGAGTATAACCAAAAGCAGAATTAAAGTATGATTCTAGGCCTAATTTTATACTCTTGGCTTCTTTTTCGAGATTTGGATTTGAAATAATCATAGAGGGAATTATTTCCAATCCCTTTGAGGTAAAATTCAGCTGCTTAATATTGGAATCCTGAGGTGAAAAAGAGCTAACAATGGTTTTACCAAGGTGAGCATTGTAAGATTCACAACCCTTAGTTTTATTATCAACAGCGCCAGAAACAGTGAAATGACGAGGGAGTTTAGAGCTGATTAAAGCAGAAAGAGAAACACCCTCTTCTACGCTAAAAATAATAGCAATTATAATGGGAAGTATTGAGTCCCGAGTGGGAAGCGAATCCAATATTTTATTGTTCACGGTAAAATTGCTGCCCAAGAGATAGCCGCCGTTTCTCTCCCAAGATACAACTTTTGCATTCGGGGTTTGGGCTAATTTTTCATCCATAGAAGCGATAACGTAGGGAGAACCGACTTTTGTTAATACGACTTCAATATGCGATTTTTTCAGAATAATTGCAGCTGCATCATCACAAGTAGCTGTCATTGAAGCAAAATCGGGTTTGAGATAGAGAGATACAAGAGTGCCGAGAAGGTCCCCTGAAAGAAAAGAACCATTTTCGTCAGCCAGAACGGGGCGGTCAGAATCGCCATCGGTAGAAACAACGGCAAATGGTTGAAAATCTTGAGCTAATTGTTTTAGTAAATCAATTACAAAATCCGGCATTTTCTCCGTATCCATAGGAATAAACTTATCGCTTCTCCCAAAACAAATCACTTCAGCGCCGAGAGAGGTCAGAATATTCTTTAAAAGATCGCGTCCCACGGCAGACTGTTCATAAAGAACGATTTTTTTACCGATTAATATATTGGAGGGAAAAATACTTGTATAACGCTTTTGAAATTCTACTAGAGCATTTTTTTCTTCCGATACGGACGGCAAACTAACGGGTTGTTTAAAAAAACCGTTCACATCAAATAAAAAGTCATTTTCATTTTTTGAGTATTCTTTTTCGCGAACTTCTGCAACCTGAAATAATATATCTTTCTCGTCATTTTTTAATACTTCTTCAGATGATTTGATAAATTTTATTCCGTTTAGTTCTTTTGGAACATGACTACCCGTAACCATTATAGCGGGCAGATGTCTTTTCCAGGCATAATAACTCAGGGTGGGAGTAGGCACAAAACCGCAAAAAAGGGTTTGGCACCCTTCATCCATTATGGCTCTATGGACAGCAGACATAATACGCGGAGTGCTGGGTCTTAAATCTCCGGCTAGAACAATATTGTCGCCGGGTTTAATTTCTTTTGTTTTATAAAGATATTGAATGAAACCGCGGGTATTAATATAACACTCCATGTCAGTCATATCAATGACCGGAGCGCGAATACCGCTGGTGCCAAAATGAAGAGGAGAAAATTTAGAATCTGGTAACATATTATTTTTTCTTATTCTGATGTTTTTTTAAATATTCTTTTAATAAATCGGAAGAGCTGCGCACCTTTCCCCCGTATCCGACATTAAAGACCATTTTAATTCCTAATTTTCCGCACATCTCTACATCATAATACAAGGAAGAATTTGGATTTTTGGCATCTTCTTCATTCCTATCTCCGCCATTGGCAAAAATATGCGGCTTGATTTTAAGTAATTCTTTGCTGACGCTCATATCTTTCGGGTTTTTCGGATTTTTGGGATGTTCTGTTATTATCACCCTATCTACATAAGTAAACGCTTCTATGATTTCTTTGCGTTCGCAATCGGGCATAAAAACATGTCTTCCCTTCTTTCTTTTCCAGTTATCATTATTGATGACCACCACCAGTTCATCGCCTAATTTTTTCGCTTCTTGAAACAACCGCACATGTCCGATATGCACCGGATCAAATCCTCCACTGACCATGACTACTTTCTTAGCCTCGCCCGTACGGCTATGGCCGAGGGATTTTCCGGCTGAGGATTTTTTATTATTCATTATTATATCCACTCATATTTTTTAATAAACCATGTTTTTAGGAATTGAGTAATCAAGAAATATAATATCAATCCAACAAATAATAACACGAAATAAAGCGGCGGCAAAGGCAGGAATTTAAAGGCTCCGGCAAATGGTGAAAACGGCAGGAAAATTCCGACTGCAATTACGCAGATGGTTGAAATTGTAAGTGGCCAGCTTGCCCGACTTTGTAAAAATGGAATTTTGCTGGTTCTGATAATATGCACAATTAAAGTCTGAGAAAGCAAAGATTCCACGAACCAGCCGGTATGGAAAAGCGCCGGGTTGGTCCAGGCGTGAAATACATAAAGCATTACGAAAAATGTAGCATAGTCGAACAACGAGCTGATTGGGCCAAAAAATAAAATAAACTTTTTAATATTTTTAAAATTCCATTTTTTAGGTTTTAATAAGCGCTCTTTATCAACATTGTCGGTGGGAATCGTCATTTGAGAAAAATCATAGAGCATATTATTGGTAAGTATTTGCACCGGCAACATGGGCAAAAATGGCAAGAAAATACTTCCGCCAACCACGCTGAACATATTTCCAAAATTTGAACTGGCGGCCATTTTCATGTATTTAATAATATTATCGAAGATTCTTCTCCCCTCTTTTATCCCTTCTTTAAGAACCAGCAAGCTTTTTTCAAGCAAGATTAAATCCGACGATTCTTTGGCGATATCGGCCGCCGTATCAACCGATATACCGACATCCGCGGCGATCAGAGAAAGAGAGTCGTTAATGCCATCGCCCAAAAATCCCACTATATGATTTTTATTCCGCAAGCTTTTTATTATTCTTTCTTTGTCATAAGGGGATAATTTTGCAAACACGGAAGTTTCTTCTACTTCTTTGCCTAATTCTTCGTCGCTTAATTTTTCTATATCCTTGCCGAGCAATATTTTTTCAACTAAAATGCCGACATCTTCGCATATCTTTTTGGTAATTATTTCATTATCTCCTGTTAAAATCTTTATCTTTACCCCAAAATTTTCCAAATCTTTAATAGTTTCTCTGGCGCTCTGTTTAGGCGGGTCAAAAAATGCCAAAAATCCGACAAAAGTAAGCTCATTTTCATCACTTATTGAAAAAACTTTTTTCTCCGGGTTAGTTTCTTTGTAGGCCACAGCTATTACCCGAAAACCTTCTTCATTTAATTCTTTTTCTATGAGTAATTTTTTTTCATCGCTAAAATCTTTCAAGGAAATTACTTTATTATCAACCAATACGCTGGAACAAGAGGCAATAATTTCCTCCACCGCTCCTGTGCAAATCAGTAAAGATTTATCTTTTTCTTTTGAAACTATCACTGACATTTTTCTTCGGTTATAATCAAAAGGAATTTCATCCACCTTCTGATAATTCGCTATTTCCAATTTTTCTTTGGCCTCTTCGTGTTTTAAAATAGTTTCATTAAGTATGTTGCTTACTCCGGTCTGGAAATAACTATTAAGGAACGCATAATGCAAAGATTTTGTATCATCTCGGCCATAAATATCCAAATGTTTTTCTAAAATAATCTTTCCTTCAGTCAGCGTTCCTGTCTTATCCGTGCATAAAATATCCATTACTCCCAAATTTTCTATCGCATCCAGATGTTTTACAATTACTTTGTTTTTTGACAAAACCATAGCTCCTTTTGATAGATTAACAGCCACAATCGTCGGAATCATCTCCGGAGCAATACCGACGGCTACCGCAATTGCAAATAAAAATGCTTCAAACCAATTGCCCTTGAAAAATCCATTCAATAAAAAAACAGCCGGCACCATGAAGGCCATAAATTTTAAAGTTAAAATAACAAATTGTCCCAGTTCTTTATTAAAATCCGAAACATGGTCATTTTTATTAATATCGGAAGCAATACTGCCCAAATAAGTATTTTTCCCGGTGCTTAACACCAGCGCTGTCGCCACGCCGCTTTCAACACTGGTACCCAAAAAACATAAATTACAAAATTCTATTGCGCCCTTTTTATCCAAATCGGAATCTGTTATATGTTTTTCTACCGGCAAAGATTCACCGGTCAGCATTGCCTGATTTATAAATAAATCTTTGGATGAAATCAGCCTCACGTCGCCGGGAATAATAGTGCCCGAATACAAGCAAACAATATCGCCCGGAACAACATTTCTTAAAAGAATTTCTTTTTTAACATTGTTTCTGATTACCGTGGTTTTGGTGTGAATTATTGCTTTGAGATTATCGGCCGCCATGGCCGCTTTTGTTTCCTGGTAAAAATTCAAGATTACGCTCAACAAAACCATTAGAATTATAATGCCAAAAGATTTTAGGTCGCCAACCAGCAGAGAAACTACGGCTAAAGCAGTCAGTAATAAATTTAAAGGGTTTTTTAAAATGCCAAGCAGTTTAAAAAAATGATTGGTCTTTTTTTCATCCGCTATGTCATTAGATCCGTAAATTTTTAATCTGTTTCTGACTTCTTGCTCATCCAACCCTTCGGCTTTGGAATTCAGCTCGTTGAGCGCGAAATTTGGCTCATTTTTGGCAAATTTATACAACTTCTCAAAAAGATTTTTTTGGAGAGAATTTATTAATTCACTATCTTTCTTGCTTTTTGCAAAAATATGTTTCAGCCAATTCATGTTTTTATATTGTAGCAAAATTTTAAATAAAAAACCCTTAAAATAGAAAATCCCTGCTTTAAACAGGGATTTTCTAGCATTCCAAAATCTATTTTTTATTGTCCACTCAATTCAAAACCGGAATTTGCAGAATCCGAAACACTTGATGGAGCTCCGCAGGCCTTGACGGCTGCTCTGAATGCGGACCAAGCAGCGTTGCGATTTGTTTTCCATGTCTTGGAAGCAGACTTGATGGATTTAGTGAAATCAGCCCAGGCGACTTTAGTTCCAGCTCGCACTGTTTTTACAGTTGTGTTTGAATATGCGCCCGCTAATTCATTGGCGCGGGTGGAATATGCGGCCTGCACGGCTTGCATGTGCGTCGCAACAGCTGCCCCAATCGCGGCTTCGCGAGCAGCAACAGCAGTTTTAACACAAGCTATTTTAGCAGCCACATCGGCAGCTTTGGCTGCGGATGTGTTTGTAGCTCCTGTGGCATTAGTTGTTAGATTATTTTCTTCGGCCAATACCGGAGAAACCATTAAAGACAAAGCTAAAATTATGCCTGAGAACATTAAAATTTTTCTGAACATAATAATATATTAAAAAACTTAAAATAATAATCTTTCGACTTTTTAATAATAACACATAAACAAAAGAGTATAAACAAGTTTGTTTGCCTCAACCTGGCATTAATGATACTATAGCGGTATGAGAAAAGAGAGAATTCCAACCAATGAAGAATTGATTCCAAGTAATACAGAATTGAGAGAGGCCCTTGAGTCCATCCGGCACGCAACTAATGAAGAAGCAATGGCGAAAATAAGGAAAGGGCTACCACTTGAGGATACGGAAGCAAGATATGTGTCAAGGGATATTCATGATGCGGCAGGAGTCAGGCCGGTGGGAAAAAAAGAGGGTCTGGATCTGAAAGGCTACATAGAAGAATGGCAGAGTGTGAATAAGTTTTACCTCCCCAATAATATTGATTTAGGAGAAACTGAAATAAAGAATACTTCCGGTATGGACATTCCCTTTAATTTCACCGACTATCTTATTGGCAAGGCCAAGGCATTGATGGCTGAGAAGAATTTAAGCACTCTTGATAATATAAAACAAATTCAAATAAGATTTCGTCCTGGGGATAAGGAGTTGGTATTTATGACCAGAAATAATTTAGAAAAGATTGCGGTTTTATCTTTTCAAATTGAACCGCCTTTTGGCCTTATGAAGGTAAAATCAGATCTTGGTGTTTTTATGTTTTAATTTATCCGAGTGAGGCAGAAATTCTACTGAAACTTTTTCCGTGCGGCTTTTTTCGCCAGCATCGCTCTTTTTATTTCAAGCCGCTTTTTAGTCTTGTGAGAATGCCTTGATTTTTTCTTAGGACTAAGCGTGGTGCCTCTTTTTGCCATATACGAGATTATACTCTATTTCAAATAAATATCAATATTTTTCTTATGTTCCTCGTAAGTTTTGGCACAGTGAATTTTCCTGTTTTTATCGTGCAAGTAGAAAAGGCAGTTTGTTTTTTGCGGATTAAAGGCGGCCGAAATTGCCGCCAGTCCCGGATTCGCAATAGCCCCCGGCGGTAATCCTTCGTGAAGATAGGTATTGTAAGAGGATTTTATTTTTTTGTCTGCCGGAGTTACTTCCTCCCACCAGCCGTCTTCCTCATTGCCTTTGGCGTATTGCAAGGTTGCGTCTATTTGCAGTTTCATTCCGCTAAAAATTCTATTCCAAATTATCCCGGAAATTAAACGCATATCCTTCTTGCTAGCCGCTTCACGCTGGATAATAGAAGCGATTTTAAGAACGGCATTCTCGTTGATTATTTTTTCGGATTTTGGTTTTTTTACTTTGCTTACCTGCTTGGAGAATTCATTAAACATGGTTGCGCTGACCACGGACGGACTCTCGTCTTTATAAATCAAATAAGTCTTTGGGAAATAATGCCCTTCTACATTCATATTATTTATAAGGTCTGTTTTATTCTTCTCGTTCCAATCAAGCTTCTCCGTTATTACTTTCGCCACTTCTTCTTTGCGCAAACCTTCTTCTACCCTCACAATACGCATAGAAGGGTTTGCCAAATTCACATAAAAAGAAAGGTCTGTGAGCAAAGATGGGTCAAATTTGTAGTAGAAAACTATAAACAAAACTATTCCGGCAATCAAAGCAATTGATGTAAAAATATATTTTTTCATGGTTAAAATAAATTATACCATGGATATAAAAATTTATATTTTTTAAAATAACGAAAACGGGGACGCGACTCTGCTGAGCGCGTCCCCTGCCACGATTGTGGTCTTTTTGATACTTTACTGCGGCGTTTCTTACGCCACCACCTTCCTTTTCAGCAGGCCGAGACCGAGGAGCCCAAGCCCGAGACCGCCGAGAGTCAGCGATGCCGGTTCAGGGACAGCGGCACCGTCCGGACGAGCTACAAAATCTCCCGTCGATGACGACCCCAGGTTCGTAAGTCCCGCGTTGTAGGCGTAGGCGTTTCCCCCGTCCCGCGCGTACATATTGCCCCAGACCGGAGCCCGGTTCGAGGCGAAGCTAAACGCATACGGTGAACCCCCCAAAAAGCTGAACTTGACGCCGTAAATGGATACGGGTTGTTCGAAGTTGGGAGGAGTGAAAGACGGATACAGCCGCGGCCCGTCCGGGTTGTTGGTTGCATTAGAAATGCACCCGGGGTCGCCCGCGCAGTTGTCCGAAAACTGCAACACCAAGTGGCTCAGATCGCTACCGATTTCAGTGAAGGTGTAGTTGTAGAGCCACCCACCACCGCCAGACAGCGGGGTAATGGCCCAGGCCAGGCTCGTGTTGCCCGCCCAGTTGCCAAAACCGAGCAAGGTAGTAGATCCAACAAGTGGTGTCTCTGTGCCGTACACAGAGGTGGCCGTTGCCGGAGTGACCAGCAATAGCGAAGTCAGCAGTACCGCCGAAAGCAGTCGCAATTTTCCCTCCCTTAACTCAAAGATCGAACACAAGTCATTTCAGAACGACTTGCTTAACTTCTTACATATAATCCACAATAAATAAAAAAATGTCAAGTTAAATTTATTTCATATTTTTTAAAACAAACTAAAAGGGGACGCGACTCTGCTGAGCGCGTCCCCTGCCACGATTGTGGTCTTTTTGATCACTTGTTGCGGTCGTGTCCTACGCCGCCACCTTCCTTTTCAGCAGGCCGAGGCCGAGGAGCCCGCCGCCGCTGATGAGGCTCCAGAAGGTTCCCGGTTCGGGGACGGCGGAAGCGGACTCATAGCTGAAGTTGTCCATTCGGAAGTACCCAGAGCCGGGATTTGTGCTGAACTCTAACCGGTCCACTGGTCCAGCAAACCCGCCGTACCCCCTCCATGTTGTGGTCAACTGAAACGTAGTGGCTTGTGCCACCAGGTTTGCCCCCAGATATCCTCGGATTGTGACGTCATTCGCTTTCACCGACGTTGTATTCGGCCAGTAGGCGAAACTGACACCGAGGAAGTTAAACGGGTTGCCAGTGACCGTTAATACACCGCCCGTGTCAAGGCCCGGGTAAGCGAAGTTGCTCGCCGATGGCAGCGGGGTGGGATCACTGTAGAGCGCCTGGTAGGCGCTTTGGTTCATGACCTCCCAGCCAACCCAGCTCAAGCCCATGTAGTTGCCCGGTATGTCGGCCCAGGCGTTCGTCTGGCTTCCCCACGTCTGAGTGGTCGGCAAGTTATCAAAGTTGACAACCGTTGCTGCTACCGGCGTAACCAGCAACAGCGTAAAAGTCAGCAGTACTACCAAAAGCACTCGCAGTTTCACCTTGTTTTTGCTCCTCAAAGGACTAGAATCTAGTCCGCCGGCGTTTCAGAACGACCCGCGGAATCTTTATGTATAATAAATGATAATAAGAAAAATGTCAAGGCAGTGTTTGAGTTAAAAATCCTCTCAAAATTTTTGAAAAAGTTATCTTATTTCGTTAGGAGATTTTCGATTCCTTCTTCTCCAAACAATGAAAAATATTAGAATCAATATAATTGCCAGCAGCAACCAATATTTCCATGACGACAGAAGATTGCCCATTCCCAGAAAAGCCAAAGCTAACAGACTTTGGTTGTTGTTTGAATTTGTGTCATTTTCTCCCACTAAGGGTGCACCTTCTTGCGAACCTGCGCCAGAAGACCCTGAGCCTGTTGAAGAACCTTCTGTCCCGGACCCATTAGTATTTCCGGAAGTATTTCCTGATAAATTGCCTCCTATAAAATTATTACTGCCGGCTTGCGCCAAGAGAGGTGTTGTGAGAGGTACTGTAAATGTATGTTCAAAACTTATGGTCGGTGGTGAAGCGCGAGAAACGACACGATAGACATAAGTTTGTCCTGGTACAAGACCTGTTATTGATACAGAGTGGTGTAGAACTTTTGTAGTATCTTCAGCAGTGCCGGATGGATAACCAAAATTGATTGCGTTCATATTTAGAGAATATGTTGCTGGAAAAATTGGAGTCGGTCCGTAAACAACCTGGCTGGTTGATAAAATATTCGTATCCCAAGTTATTGTGGCTGTGGCTGTCGGTGGAACATTTACTATACTTAACGTTTGTTCATTGTATATGGTAAGAATTATTATTCCTCCACCCCCGCCACCGCCCCTGTTTCCAGTACCAGGAATATTCCCGCCCGGTGGCGGATTTCCGGTTCCGCCATCTCCCGTATTATTTTCACCCCCGGCAACGGTATCACCGCAATGCCTTGTCCCACCTGAAAATCCAACGCAGACATCAAAGCCGAGCGTTTTTCCCTGATATGAATTGTCGCTGGAATCAATAAATGAAATAGTGTAAGTGAAAGTTTTAGATTCTCCAGCAGAAATTGCGCCGAGAGGAAATTCACCGGCAGTTGCAAAAAAACTAGCGAGAGTATTGTTAAATAAAATTCCGCTACTTCCAACTATTTTGAGGCGTAAAAGACTTCCAAAATTACCACTATCCGAAATATTTATCATTTCAGTCAAAATATCCTGTGTTGCGCCGGAATTATTGGTAACTGTTACAGTGCCGGATGTTTCGTCTAGGGGAAGAAAATTTGGCTGATTAAAAAGTTTCGGACTTGGATCAAAGACTACAATCAAAGAAGACGGGTCCACAGAAACACCAGCAAAAGCAATATCGGCAAAACCGCCCAGTATTGTTACGATGGCAATCGGCAGTATTAAGATTTTAAGAAAATTTTTCATATTATTTTTATTCATTTGATGGTGGTAATTCGGGCGTTGAAGTTTCTACTACTACGGGAACCGGTTCTATCGCTGGCACCAGCTCAACAATTGGTTCCGGTTCAACAATCACTTCTGGCTCAATAGCCGGCTCCGATTCTATAATTGTTTCCGATTTCTTTATCGCTGGTTCTTCTGGAATTATTATATTCTCCACAACAGGTATTGACTCTGCCTTTGGAATCGTTACAACATCTCCCGTGGTTAACGTTGTCTCAATAACCGGTTCTGCTTCGCTCATCACCGCATCCGGTGAAAGTTGGGACCCTGGCACCACAACCTCAACCGGCGGTAAAATTTCTGGAACTGTTGGAATCGCCGGAATGACTGGAACCGCTCCAATTTGATTCTCCCCATTGTTATTTAATAAATTATTATTCAATAAGGCGGCATCCTTAAGCGCTACAAGTTCAAGCACTTGCGCAATCATTGCATCATCAAATCCAGCCGCACGCAAATCTTCCAAACTTACCATATTTGCTGTGCCCGGAGTTGGCTCGGGATCTACCCAGAAACCTATACCGTCAGGGAAACGCACTACTGCCTTGCCGGCTGATACCGCAGGGTAAGCATGAGAATCAAGCAAAGTTGTAACATTATCATAAAGTTTTACCGTATCCCCTGTATCATTCAAGTGTGCAGCGCTACCGCCGAATTCAAGCACCAGCCATCCGCCAGCCGGGATAATAGTAGAAGCTCCGTTGTATGGCTGGACTTCACCGGAGACTGCGCCAGTGGCTATTACCGGATAAAATGTTTCCGTTGTTCCCGCGATTTCTGAAATCTGCCAGCCGAGCGTATCAACCGGAGTAGTGCCATTATTATACAATTCTATATATTCACGATCTTTTGGAGCCGCTCCGCCGTTGGGTCTGGCAAAAATTTCGTTCAAGACAACCATCCGCGCGGTAAAAGAAATATTGAGAGTTTCTTCGTCATGCCAGCTACTATCTGCTCGGTTTGTGATATCCGCTCTCCAAGCGGAAAAGAGGGCGTCCTCATTGCACTGCGCTCCGTTTGGAACAGAAACATTCGGCGGCAAGTCAAAACGAAATTCCCAAGAACCGAATTCGGTAGTCGTAGCATAGGCCAGTCCGGAAAGCGGTCCTGAATATTTGCTAAGTCCGTTTAATTTTGCTTCTACCGTCAGCTTAGAACAAAAATCGAAATCATTATTTGAAATATTATTTGATAAAATATATTGCATCGGCAAACTACCGCTCTCCGGCATAGCGACCGAAGCATGAGAAATCTCTCCCAGCGCTTCCGGACCGATAAGCTTATTAAGACTGTTGTTAGTCAATATAAAATCCAAAAGAGCAGCTGAAAAAATATTGCCGGGTGAATTCTCTATGTCGCCATAATATGCATTCGTTGGTTGTGCTCCAAAAACGCCCAGAGTCAGCGGTAAAATCAGCGCCAGAAATATTATTTTGTTAAATTTCTTTTTCATTGTTTTCTGCAACTGCTAATTTTTGCTTCCGCATCTTCTTTATCTCCTGAAATATTTTCGCTCCCTCGTCATAAACAACGATAAGCGCCGGAAGAATAATCAGAACGGCAAAGCCCAGAGGCTTGCGAGCTAAGTCAATTATATAGCCGAAAAATGGAACATCCAAGAGAACTTTGCCGTGAATATCGCTCTGTTTTATTTCACTCGTATCATTATCTTCATTGGCGTCCCCTTTGGTGGTGAACATAATCACGCCTTCCACCGCTCGGCTGGAAACTATGCGATGGGTAGTCGGAATATCTTTCTTGGTGTCTTTGCCGAAGGTCACCACATCTCCTACTTTATAACTGGCGCTGGGTTTTACGACAACAATGCTTCCGGTATGAATGCTCGGTTCCATTGAGCCGGATTTTACGATTTTTATCTGGTAGTTGCCTTTAATTGGAAAAAGAGCAATCAGTAAAAGCGCAATAATAACAATAATTACTATATAGAATGTTCGGTAAAAAATTTTGAATATTTTGTCTGTGTTTATTTTCATTTTTTAAGGTCTTGATCCCGAACTAAATTTTAGTTGAGGGACTTAAAGCCTTAGTCCCCACTCCGACATTCGACATGGTCGGAGTGAGTCAAAAGCTTCAATAATTAATTATTGAGAAGACTTTAGATTACGGAAGCACTACACTTGCACAAGTAAAGCCAGGATTGTTTCTAACTTGTACTGCGTATGCAGTAAGAGATGCAAGGAGTTTGTCAGTCTGAGCTTTATTGCCCATACCATTACCATCGCAACTAATAACACTTCCAGATACAGTCTGATCACCTGCGCACCATGCTAGTCCAACATATTCTGTTGGACCACCACCAGTTAACGTCATAGCAAGCATTTGTGTTTGGATTTGATCAATGTGCGCACCAGGACCGGCGAGAGTTGGCTCGGTGTTCTGATATACTCCATCACCATTATCTTCCCAGAGGAAGAATTCTAGATTTGCTCCAAGTTCACCATTTTCAAGTCCATCCACTAACGTGTCTCCAGCAGTTACTTCAGGGTCTACCACAACATTCTCATCGTTGTGAATATTGTTTGGAATCAAACATGCGTAAGCATCATTTGTACCTACGTGAAGAGAAATTAGATTCGTTCCCGAGTCAGCCGGTTTAACGTCGCCAAAACTGAAGAAACTCTGTGAACCATCAAGGTCCTGCTCGCTCCAGAGTTGACATGCATTCTGGAAAGCAGAATCAGCTTCACAATTTGCTCGTTGAATATTTAATTCAAAGATAAGACCTGCTGGATTACTTGCTGGGTTAGAACCACCAAGAGCTTTGTTTCTCACTGTAATTTCAAGAGTATTTACGCCATTTTGTATTACAGGAAGCATAAGCGCTTCAGCAGCTGTTGTGTTTACAAGAGCGCCATAGTTGGTTTCAGTACCAAGTGCATTAGCAACTTCTATACCATTGAATACAATTTTATATCCATTGTCAGCCGCAAGTGCTAGGTCAAGTGTTACTCCACTAACACTACCATTCCAATTGAATTTCTTTTGGAATGTGTATTCAGCGTTGTTTGTTGTGTCAGCAAGAAGCACGGGGTTTGTTACCCAGATCCACTGCGCTGGCGGTAAAGTGGCTTCAGCTAACCATGCTGGATGAATGAATGTAAGTTCAACTGCGGGTGTAGGATATGTACCTGCAAATGCGCCGGTACCTGCTATAACATTTGTTGCTGTGGAACTAAAAACATTTACGCTACATGTCTCACAGTCCACACCATTATATGTTTGTGCTTCGTGGTCAACTTTGAGGTCTATGGAACCAGCGACGAAGATATTTCCGTTTGATGTTTCGGTATCATTGTAGAAAGCGATTGTTGCGCCGGCAACGACTGCTCCAACTACAACGAGTGTTCCGAGACTTAATAATATTTTTTTCATATGATTCTGCAGAATCATGCCGCGTAATGTCGATTAAAACGCGGCACTATCCGCTTAATTCGGTTAGTAATTAGTTATTGGTGTCGTTGTAATTAATGTAGACATTGCCTTCAAACAACCAGGTATTGTCTGGTGTCCAAGGAGTAACACTATTTGTGCCTACATTGTAGTTTGCGCTAGGAATTAACCAAATTTTGGCTCCATTGTGAGGAGCGCCGGAATTAGCATCAGTTGGCATTGGCAAATCCATACCCAAATCAGGATTGTCTGAGAAAGCTAAATTACCACCACTGTCTGTTGTACCTGTGCCAATAAGTTTTCCGGGATTATTTCCTGGATAAGGATCAGCGTAGTAGATCAAACTGTAATTGGTAGTTGCTGGCAAACCACTAGCAGAAACACTGTAGCTGAAAGTTGGCCCATCACCTGCCCAAGTTAAAACTCCACCAATACCATCACCGGTTATAGGTGTCCAGTCAGGACTGGTAGTCATATTTTCGTTTTCAAGAACTAATCTATGAGGTTCCGGTTGAGATTGACCACAAACAAAACCGGTATTATTTCTTGACTGAACTGCTCGGAAAGCAATATCAAGAGTCACGCCATCGGTTTGAGTGACGTTTGTCTCATTTACACCATTGCAGCGCACACCTCCATCTACTGTGGGGTTTTGACCTGCTCCAGCCGTAACTGGTGCAAGAGTCAAATCTCCAAAACACCAAGCCTTTGCAATATAACGAGGCACACCGCCAGGAAGAGGACCATTACCAGAAAGACCTCCATTAAGGTCTCCCCATACGTTTGTCTGAGAGTCAGCAAGAGCGACACTACCAGTTCCAAGAGGAACATTATTGTGTATTGGAGTTTCGTTAGTTTCCAATACATTATCTCCATCATCAGCCCACCAAACAAAACGAAGGTGGCTAGCTAGTTCACCGTCCATCAAATTACTGACATCATCAAGAGCATCCAGAGAAGCTAATTCTGGTTCTGTAGAACTTTTATCATCATTTGATGTCAATGTAACATCAGCGCAAAGATAAGAATCGTTATTGTTGACGTGTAAAGAAATTGTATCTTCACCCCAATCTCCTGGCTTCAAATCCAAGAAATTGAAGAACTGACGAGGAATCTCATCCGAGATGTTCCAGTCAAGTTGCCATGATGTTCCAGTATTTAGAACACCATTGTAGTAAGAAGTATTATCTACTCCCAAATCAATCGCACCAGCGGTAAACGTATTGCCAGTTGAAGTCTCTGTATCAGAGAAGAATGCGCCTGTTGCGCCAGCCACGGCAATTGCGACCACTGCTATCATACTCAAACTTAATATAATCTTTTTCATAATTTTATTTTTTCCCCATACAAGGTGGAACCTTGTATTGACGGGGGTTAACTAATAAGATGGAGTATTAACTCCATATTTCAACTTCGTTCGGACATTATGAAAATAAATTTTCATATGCTCCTCACTTGTTGAAAAAAACATTAATAATATTTTTTTGTTTTTTCGACCTTTATTTTTTAAAGTGCAAATGTGAATTTTCTATTCCCTTGAACTAATGGATTAGTTTGGGGGCTAAAAAACTCGCACCTGCATTCTAAATATTAAATTTTCAAAAAACAAAAACCGCAAACCAGAAAGCTTCCGGACTGCGGTTTTTGTTCTTGTTGAACAGATATTTATTTTTAAAATCTACTTTTGACATAAATCAGATTCCCTCAACTTTTATCCTTTTTTTAACTTGATAATGTTGCGCATTCTTGGTTCCCGACAAGAATCTTGATTTATCTTTATATGTCCTACACTATCCTTGACCCCTTGATATGTCAAGTGATTATCTGTGAATAAAATGTGCATAAAAAAGAGCTACAATATGGTTATAATATAAGGGAAATAAAAAAAGTCCAGTGAAGGACACTAAATAGAGGAACTGCTCTTTCGAGCAACTATTTAG